>JADMIO011385278.1_pt1 | contig 142295 bp, 111 predicted proteins | sample 8958161 | NCBI WGS metagenome assembly JADMIO01 (sample SAMN16585339, study PRJNA669376) | soil metagenome | isolation source: Crop rotation soil | place: USA: Cullars Rotation, Alabama | collected 2011
CCGCGACTTCAAGTCACGTGAATTCCAAGCTTCGGATCCCACTGTGCTGGAAAGAAAAGCTCTTCACGCAGGCCGCGCGCAATGGGCCCGAACTCGCCGTTATTGATGCTCCAAGAACCGCCGTCGAACTTCACTTCGCCGACGGGCGTGATGACCGCCGCGGTGCCGCACGCGAACACCTCGACGATGGAGCCGTCTTTCTGGCCCTGCGCCCAGTCATCGACGCTGACCATCTTTTCTTCGACCGCGTAGCCCAGGTCGACCGCCAGCTTGAGCAAGCTGTCGCGCGTCACGCCCGCCAGCAGCGTGCCAGTGAGCTTGGGCGTCACCAGCTTGATCTGCGAGCCGGTTTTGTAGACGAAGAACAGGTTCATGCCGCCCATTTCCTCGATCCACTTGCGCTCGACCGCATCGAGCCAGATCACCTGCACGCAGCCCTCGTCGATGGCCTTTTGCTGCGCCACCAAGCTGGCCGCGTAGTTGCCCGCGCACTTGGCCTCGCCGGTACCGCCTGGCGCCGCGCGCACGTAGTCGGTGCACAGCCACAGGCTGATCGGCTTGACCCCTTGCGGGAAGTAGTCGCCCGACGGCGAACCGAACAGCAAGAACGTGTACTCCTTGGCCGGCTTCACTCCGAGCGCCGCTTCGGTCGCGATCATCAGCGGCCGCAAGTACAGGCTCTCGCCCGCGCCGCCCGGCACCCACTCGTGCTCGTGTCGGATCAGCGCATCGGCCGCGCCCACGAACGAGTCGACCGGCAGCTCCGGCATGGCCAGGCGCCGCGCCGAAGCGGCAAAGCGTCGGCCGTTGGCCTCGGGGCGAAATGTCGCGATACCGCCATCCGGCTGCCTGTAAGCCTTGAAGCCTTCGAAAATCGCCTGCCCGTAGTGCAGCACCGAAGCGGCCGGATCGAGCGTGATCGGACCGTAGGGCACCAGCTCCCCACGCTGCCAGCCGCCGTTCTCGTAGCGAATCGTCACCATGTTTTCGGTGAAGATCCGCCCGAAGCCCAGGTTCTTCATGATCGCGGCGCGCTCCGCGGCGCTCTTCTTCGCCGGGCTCGGTCTCAGGTCGAAGCCGTCAGCCATGATGACGTGTCGATACCATAAGACCGCGGGGCGCCCCAGGCAGCCCCGAACCAGCACAGAGCCGGCGCTCTGCGCGAAACCCCTTGAAAAGCGCTAGAGTCCGAGGGCGCCCGATGGAGCACAGAGTTCGCATCGCCCAGACCGGCTCGCCCGACGTACTGACTTACGAGAGCTTCCACCTGCCCGACCCGGGCCCGGGTGAGGCGCGCGTGCGTCACCGCGCCATCGGCGTGAACATGATCGACACCTACCACCGCAGCGGTCTGTATTCGGTGCCGCTGCCCGCCACGCTCGGGGTGGAGGCGGCGGGCGTGATCGAAAAGCTCGGGCCGCAGACGCAAGACCTCGGGCTCAAAGAGGGCCAGCGCGTCGCCTACCATCTGCAAAAGCCAGGCGCCTACTCGACCGCGCACCTGGTCGGCGCCGATCGTTTGATCCCATTGCCGGACGACTTGTCGGAAGAGATGGCGGCCGCGTCGCTGCTCAAGGGCATGACGGTCGAGATGCTGGTGCACCGCGTGCACCCGGTGAAGTTCGCCGAGCCCGTGCTGTTTCACGCCGCGGCGGGCGGCGTCGGCATGTTGGCGCTGCAATGGCTCTCGGACATCGGCGCCAAAGTGATCGCGACCGTGGGCAGCGACGCCAAGGCCGAGCTGGCCAAGAAGAACGGCGCCGACCACGTCATCGTCTACACGCGCGAAGACTTTCAGAAACGCGTGCGCGAGCTGTACCCGGAAGGCGTGCCGGTCGTCTACGATTCGGTCGGCAAGGACACCTTCGAAAAGTCGCTCGATTGCCTGTCACCCCGCGGCATCCTGGTCTGCTACGGCAACGCATCGGGCAAGCCCCCGCCCTTCGAGGTCAACACGCTGGCCGCCAAAGGCTCGCTGTTTTTGACGCGACCGACGCTCTACCAGTACACGGCCAGCCGCCAGGAGCTGCTCGAAGCCAGCTCCGCCCTGTTCACGATGATCAGGAAGGGGGCCCTAGCGCCGCAAATCTCTCAGCGGTTTCCACTGGCAGAGGCTGCCGCGGCTCATCGCGCCCTCGAAGCTCGCAAGACCACGGGCCAGACGTTACTGATACCGTAGGCAGCGTCGCCTTCTCGCATGCGCACCAAGCCGTATAGCCTCGCCGTCATTGCGTTCGACGAGATGGATCTGCTCGACGTCGCGGGCCCGCTCGAAGTCTTCTCCAGCGCCGGTCGCAAATGGAACTGGCGCGCCGTGAAGGCGGAGCTGGTGTCGTCGTCACCCCAGGCGCACGCCACGCGCGCACAATTGCAGATCGGTCCGGCTGCCTCACTTTCGAGTTGCGAGGCGCCCGAGCTGGTTCTAATCCCTGGGGGTTACGGCGCGCGCCTCGCGTTGCAAGACGCGGCGCTCTTGGATTACCTGGCAAAGATTCGTGCGGGGCTCACGCTCACGCTTTCGGTCGGTTTGGGGAGTCTGTTGGCGGCGCGCGCCGGCTTGCTGGTGGACGCGGAGGTGGCGACAACGGCTGCGCTCGCGCCGGAGCTGACGGCGCTCGACGCCTCCATCAAACCGCGCATCGAAACGCGCGCCGTTGCCGCGCCGCGCGCCATCACGGCCGCGCAGAACGGCGCCGCGCTGGATTTGGGGCTCGAAGTCGTGGCGCGTCTGCTCGGGAAAAAGCAGGCGAGCGGCACCGCGCAAGAGCTCGGTTACGCCTGGGGCACCGAGACTTTGGCGGTCGAAATCAAAGTGCCCTGACGCGACGCCGGCGCGCGAGCAGGACGGCGGCGAGAAGCGCCGCGCCTAGGCTGGATGTGCCGGAGTCGCCCGGCACCGAGCAGCCGCAGCCTTTCGAGGTGCGCGGCGTGTGCCCGTCACCTTCGTCGCTTGGATCGGCATTCGGGTCGACGCTCGGGTCGCTGTTCGGGTCGGCGCCCGTGCCCGAGGCGCCGGCGAACAGCATCGGCGCGCTGCCGCCGGAGCCACCCACGTTGGGGTCGACGCCGGGGCCGCCGCAGCCGGCCGGCTCCGTGCTCGCGATGGTGACGATCAGATTCTGCCACTCGCTGGTGTTGCCACCCAGGTCGTGAAGCCGCACTCGCGTCGGGTACTGCGCGCCGTCCTCCACCCACGGCGTCTCGTTGTCGCCCACACAGCCCATTTCGCTGTGTCCGAATGCCAGCTCGGCGAAGTCATAGCGCCCGTAGAGCGGCTGAGCCGTGCTCATGACGTCGACTTCGACCTCCACCCACACGTCGAGCCGGTCCCCATCGCTTACTCCCGCAAAAGCCAGCCGTGCGCCGGTGAAGGTGTCGCACTCCGCGCCGGTGCCGCCCGGGTTGACCGTGACCGAATCGAGCAGCGGCGCGCTCGTGTCGGGCGCGGAACCGGTGGTGAACTGCTGTTCGACTCCAGCTTCACGCACGATGCGATACTCGGTGCTGGGCTCCAGATCCTGGGCCACCCTCAGCATCCAATAGGGCTGCCCCTCCACGCGCGCCGCGGTTGCTGCCACCTGCATTCCGTCGGACGCGCGTTCGAGTATTGGTGGCTCTTCCGCGTCGTCCACCACGCGCAGAGGCATCACCAAGTTCACTGGCACGTCGCGGATCAACGTGATCAGCGGCTGCGATCCGGCGTCATTGCAGAGACACGCCCCACAAGCCGCCGCCTCGCTGCTGTACGCCCCAAACGCCAGCACTACGCTCACTCCAAACCAAGCTACCCAGCGCTTCCCAATCACCACGCCGTAGCGTAGCGCGGTGGCAGGGACACGCACATGGGCGCAGTGCCGGCATTGTAGAAACCTACAGTCTGGGTTGTAAAAGCAGGCTGTTATGAGCTGCCCTGACGGGACTCTGTCATTCTAGAAGCCGTGAGCGCGCGCGGAGTCTTTGGCGTCGGTTTGCTTGCGCTGGTGAGCTCGGGCTGCGTGGGGGGCTCGGTCGGAGAAGGCGGCGGCAACGGCACGCCCGGCGCTGGCAATGGCTCGAACGGCATGGCTGGTGCGAACGCCGCCGCAGGCAATGGCGCGGGCGGCGGCTCGGGCACGCTGGGCGGTAACGGCAGCGGCGGTGGCAACGGCGCGAGCGGTGCCAATCCGGGCGGCGGCACCGGACAGGGCGGTGGTGCGACTGCGGGTAACGGCCCGGGCATCCCCGATGGGCAGCCCACCGGCGTGGATCTCGCGACCCACGACTTGGCGGTCACGGCCGGCAAGGTGTTCAACGTCGCCGACGACTACTTCAACGACGGTTTCATTCCGCCCACGCCGGTCGCCAACTTCGGCCTGCACTCGCAGATCATCACGGTACCGAACGCCGACGGCTCGCTCGACGTGGCCTGGCTCGATTACACCAGCGGCAAGAGCCGGCCCTGGGCGCTCGACGCGCCCGGAATGATCTATTTGAGTCACATCGATCAGGCTTTGGGCACGGCCACCACGACGCCGAGCGGCGTGAACACTTACAAGCTGCTCGGCTTTGCGAAGGACGCGGAGGGTGGCGTCTACCTCGCGTACAACAAGGATCACGCTCTCAAGAGCAGCAACGGCGACGAGAACGACCTGAACGGCAACGAAATGCACGTCACCAAGCTGGTGAACGGCGCGCCCGCCTGGGACACCCTGCTGTTCGGCAATCAGGACAACAACCAGGACGCCACGCCCGGCGATCCAGCCGGCGCCGCCAGCAGCGTGCTGCGCTACGACCCGATGAACGGCAAGGTAGTGCTGTATTGCGGCCACTCCATGATGTGGACGCCGATTCGGCACCAGGCCGGCTACATCAGGCTGCTCGATCCAGGAACGGGCACGGTCGTGCCGCCCTCTGGCGACGACATCCTGCACTTCGGCGCGGGCTGGTGGTACTCGCACAACTTCAATCAGCGGCTGATCGTCGACGGCGGCAACTACTACATGCTCGCGCATGGCGACGCCTACGATCGCCAGCTCGGCTTCGCGCGCTGGTCGCTCAACGGCTACACCAAGAACAACAAAGAAGACTTCAACGAGTCGTACTTCGCTATCGCCGGCGCCGAGGGCGACAACAAGACCGACTCGCAAACCGGGCAGTTCGTGAAGATGCCGGACGGTCGATTCCTGATCGTCCACACCACCTCGCAGGGCCGCAGCGCGCGCGACGTGCGGCTGCTGTACACCAACGGCAGCACCGGCGCGGTGGATAGCGCCGGCGCAGTCTGGCTCACCACCAACCAGGCTGGCAGTGACGCCACCATGCCCAAGGTCGAGCTGCTCGGCGACTACGTCCTGGTCACGTACGCGCTGTGGGCGGGCAAGCACGCCCTCACCTGGTACACCGCCGTGCTCGACAGCACGCTCAAAACCGTCGTGATGCCGGCAGCGGCGACCGGCATCGAATTCGTCGATTCCGAGCCACTCTTCCGCTTCCCCGGCGGCCCCAACATCGACAAAGTCGGCTGGGTCTCGGGCAACGCCGCCCACAGCCTCACCGTGCACGTCGCGTCGCCCAAGCTGTAGCGGCTGGTCCAGGAGGGTACGGTCGCGCCCGCCGACAGCTCGGCTGGCTCTGGGCGGGGCGTGGTCCCAACGACGGGCCCGTGCTGTTAGCTGCTCCGGGACAGGTAAACGCCGTCCGACGCCGAGCGCCGGCGGAAGGCGGGAGCCAAGCTTTCGGGGCCTTGGGCGGGCGGGGCTTGGGGAGCCCCGCTGTTTCCGCCCGCGGCCGGGGCCGGCGCCGCATCAGTGCGAAAAACGTTGCCGATGGTTCCGATTTGGTTTGACGGACTTTTCACGGGGGGTCGCCGTTCGGAGGCAAGTCGCTGTGCGAGTGCGGATTGCGGGCGCGTGGCGACCGCCTGGCGCGCGATCAGTTCCCGCAATGACTTCGAACGCGTTCCGGCCAGCGAAAAGCGATTCTGGCGCGGCTCAGGAGCGAGAAAAATGTCGTGTTATGCCGAAAGCATGAGTGCCTTGCGTTTGCTCTCAGACCACGACTTGCTCGCGCGTCTTCCGTTGTTGGTACAGACGGAGCGGCGAGCCACGGCAGAGGTGATCGAGCATCTGGTCGAGGTGGAGCGCCGTCGGCTCTACCTCGACTCATGCTCCTCGCTGTACCGGTACTGCATCGACACGCTCGGGTACGCCGAGGACGCGGCGCTGAAGCGGCATCGCGTGGCCAAGCTGGCTCTACGGGTACCGCAGGTGCTCGATGAGCTTCGGGCGGGGACGATGCACCTGACGGGGCTGTTTCTGCTTTCGACCCATTTGACCCAGGAAAACGCGGGAATACTGCTCGCTCAGGCGCGGCGCAAGACACGGCGGGAGCTGGAACGACTGATTGCGCATTGGTTTCCGCGACCTGACGTGGAGGCAAGCATTACCTGCTCTGGAGCAGATAACGCCGTGGGCTCGGGGAGGCTCGAACCTCTGTCTCCGGCGCGCGTTAGAGTCGAATTCACGGCGCGAGTCGAGGTCTTGGACAAGGTCGAGAAGGCGCGGCAGTTGTTGAGTCATGCGCTGCCAAGTGGGGACCTGGGGGAGTTGTTCGAGCGCGCGCTCGATGCGCTGGTCGAGAAAGAGAGCCGCAAGCGTTTCGGCTCTGGAAAATCGCGCAAGCCTCGCCAGCACCAGCCGGAGGAGCATTCCGAAAAGCAACGCGTCGAGTGCAACCCGCAGAAAACCGGGCAGACGTCACGCTACGTCCCGGTGGATATCCAACGCGCAGTGTGGGAGCGGGACGGTTCACAATGCGCCTTCGTCGGCGTGAATGGTCACCGGTGCAACGAGCGACAGTTCTTGACGATCGAGCACCGCATGCCGTTCGCGTTGGGCGGTCCTCCTAAGCTAGAAAACCTCTGTCTGCTGTGCAGCGCCCACAATCTGGAAAATGCTCGCCGAGTGTTCGGCGCGCTTCACGTCGAGGCCAAGATCAACCAGCAAAAGGCGCTAGCGGCGCTGTGTCATCAAGGCTTTCAGCGGAGGGCTGCGCTTGCCGCGATCACCCGGGCCATCGCGAGCGAGCCGGATCTCGATCTCCAGCAGCTCTTGCGCAAGAGTCTGCTCTTGCTCGTGCCGGCGGCGGGCTAACGCCTGCGCTGGAGCAGGTAACCTACGGAGCTAGCCAAGCGCCAAGCGCCAAGCGCCAAGCGCGTCTCGACCGAACGAACCTCGCTCTGTTTCGCGAGCGCGACGACCCTGGCGTGATGGTGACGCTGGATCTGCGCGGGTGCAGAGCCAGCACGCGTCAATGGCGCGCGCGCGCTTCGACCTTCACGCATCGAAAATAAATCGTGAGGCGGGCGCAAAAACTGGCGCAATCGTAGCGTGGTTTGGAACATGGCAGTCGCGAGTGCGGTGATACAAGCGCGCCATGAAGGCTCGGCGCTCACTCGCTTGGGCCGCGCTCGGCGCTATCGCGCTGTCGTGCGCGGTGTATCAAGAAGAACCCGTCAAATCGCAGGAGGGCGCGTCGCCCGGTGGAGCTGCAGCCATCGGCAGCAGCGGCTCCGCCAACGCGGGCCAACCCGGTACGGCCGGCACGGCAAGCAACGGCAAACCGATGCCCTTCCCGATCAGCACCGGCGGCACCGGCGGCACCGGCGGCACGGGCGGGAGCGGCACCACACCGGACGAGTCCGCAGCCGGCGCGCCCGAGTCGCTGGGCGGCGAATCCGCCGGTGGAGTCGGCGGCGCAGCCCCCGGCAATCCAACTCCGGGCGGCGGCGCTGGAACCGCCGGCAACGGTGGCAGCGCCGGCCACAGCGGCAGCGGCGGCAGCGACGTCGGCAGTGGCGGCGAGGCCGGTTCTGGCCCAGAAATTCCCACCGGCCCGAGCTGCACCGACCATCCCCTCACCCAGCGCAGCAACTGGGTCGCGACCGCCTCCCACGACTACGGCGGCAAAGCCCTCGCCAGCAGCCTCTTCGACAACACCACCAAGCGCTGGACGACCGGCAAACCCCAGAGCGGCGACGAGTGGCTACAAGTCGACCTCGGCGCCGTCGTCACGCTCAACCAAATCAATTTGCAGCAAGGTCCCGAAAACGCCAACGACTACCCACGCTCGTACCAGGTCATCGTCTCGGACACCGCCAAGAACCTGGCCGGCACGCCGGTCGCGAGCGGTAGTGGCAAGAGCGGTGATTCGACCACCATCAACCTGGCAGAGCTTGCCACGGGCCGTTACGTGCTCATCAAGCAGCTCGGCACCTCGCTCAGCTGGTGGTCCGTCGCCGAGCTCGAGGTGAGCTGCACCACCGCCGATTGAGGCGCCGCTAGCCGACGAGCATGCGCTCGGCCGTCTTTTTAGCGACCTCGACGCCGCTCAAACGCCGCACCAGCGCCAAAGCGAAATCCATGGTGGTGCCCGGGCCACGACTGGTCACCACGTTGCCGTCCTCGACCACGCGCTCTTCCACGAAGCTGGCGCTCGGCAGCGGATTGCCCGGGTACGAAGTGGCGCGTTTGCCCTTCAAGACACCGGCCACCTCGAGCGCGGTCGGCGCCGCACACACGGCAGCGACCAGCTTGCCCAATTGCGCTGCCTCCTTGATGACGGCCTGGGCCCGCGCATCCTCACGGAGCGTCTTGGCGGCGGGGCCGCCCGGCAGCACCAGAGCGTCGAACGCCGCCACCGATACGTCGCTCAAAAGCGCGTCACTTTCGATGGCAATGTCGTGCGAGCCGCGCACCTGCTTGCCCCCGAGCGATGCGGTCGTGACCGACACCTCACCGCGCCGCAAGACGTCGATGATCGTGACGGCCTCGATCTCCTCGAAGCCGTCGGCCAACAGCACGAGCGCATTCGCCATGCGCCGAGCTTATCACTTCGGCACGGGCGCAGGCGGCGCAGGCGCAGGCGGCTCCGTCGGCAGCTCGCAATCCAGTGCCGAAAGCTCCACGGCTCGGCCGCGCGCCCGCTGCGTCAAGATGTGCCCGCCGCCAATCGCGAGAACCTCAGCGCGCTCGAGCAACGGATCCGTGGCCAGATAGGTGCGCTCGCCGCGCGCCAACCCCAGGCGCGTCGCATCGCTCGGCGAGCTGACGGACAGCCAGGGCCCCTGCGGCACTTTGGCTCGTTCATCAGTGAGTAACACCGGCACGCCCGCGCCGATTTCGTCGTCGTCCAGCCGCTCGGCGTGCACGCTGCCGTCCGGACCAATTTCGCTGAGCGACAGCGCGCCACCTTCGGCGCCCGGCGCCGCGCTGTCCGAGCGCGCAGCAACCAAGAGGCCGCCGTTAGACAGCGGCGCGACATCGAACAGAATCACCTGGCGGCGCGGCTCGCCGACGCGCAGGGCCGCGCCCACGAGCTTGCCCTGTTCGTCGAGCTTGACCACCTCGACCACGCGCAGCCCCTGCTCGAGCAGCTCGCGCTCCTCGGGGTCTTCCTGCTCGGCGCTGGCCACGGGTTTGGGCGGTTTCGGCGCCGACTTCGGCTCCGGCAGGCTGCGCACCCACGTCAGCCAGTAGCCGCCCGCGCGCGCTACCAGGCGCGGCAGCTCCACGTCCTTGGCCTCGAGCGGCTTCACCTCGAACGGCTGCTTCGGATCGGCCACGGAAAAGCTACCCAGCAACACGCGCGCGCTGTGCTTCTCTTCGCCCTGGTACACGAGCACGGCGCCAGCACCGCTGCTGGCCAGCTCCAGCCCCGACACCGACTTGCCCAGCTTGCTGAGCTCATGGCCCCACTCGATGCCGCCCGCGCCGACCACCTGCCCGAGCTTGATGGTGAAGCCCGCCGCGTCGCTGCTACGCATGGCGACCAGCAGCTTGTCAGCGGCTGCCGCCAGCGCGGGCGGCTCGGTGTCGCCGTGCAGCTCACCCAGCTCCACGCGCCGCGACGCCTGCTCTCCGAGCAACGCCACGAACGCCTGACCGGCGCCGCGCACGCCCGCCACCGCAAAGCCCGTGGGGGTCGGCACCGCCGCGCCCAGGTCGACCCCGAACGGCATCAGCGCGTCATCGTCCTCGTCGTCATTCGTGGCGGGCTTGCTCGGCGCCGGTGCCTCGGGCTCCAGCGTCAGGCCAAACCCGCCCAGGCGCTTGCAGCGCGTGGGCTCGACCGGCTGCGGCAGCGCCGACGTGACCACCTGCGCGCTCACGCTGGCTTTGGGGGCTGGTCCGGGCGCCGGGCTGCGCTTGCAGCCTCCCGAGAAGAGGCCCAGCCAAAGGGCGCCGCAAGCGGCGGCCGGGCTCACGAAACGAAACGGCATGGGCTGCTCCTAGCCCCAAGATCCGGCCCGGATCAACATTGGCGGCGCAGCGGCCTCGGTTGAGTATGATCTGGGCGTCCCCAAGTCCCGCCATGCCCTCCGATCGTGAGCTGACCCGCACCTACGCGCCCAACCCGATCTTGCGCGCCATCTATCAGCTCTTCTTCGACAAGATTCAGGTTGACGAGGCCTGGGTGCGTGAAGTCCGGGCGCTGTCCGAGCGCGGCAGCATCGTCTACGTGCTGCGCAGCCTGAACTTCATCGACTTCTTTGCGCTCGACTACCTGACCAAGCGCTACGGCCTGCCGCAGGTGCGCTTCGTCAACGACCTGGGGCTTTGGATCCTGAACCCGATGGGCAAGGGCTGGCTCAACGCCATCTTGCCGCGACCCAACGTGGCCCCGACCGACGAGCTGGAAGACGCGCTGACGCGCGGCGGCTCGGCGGCGTTGTTCTTGAAGCGCCCGCCTAGTGTGCTGGATGTAGCGACCGGCGCCTCGGGCGGGCGCGGGCTCAAGGAGGGCGACGAGCTCGTCACCTCGCTGTTCGCACTGCAGCGCAAGCAAGAACGCCCGATTTTCGTGGTGCCGCAAGTGTTCGTGTGGACCAAGTTCCCCAACACGCGCGGCACCAAGCCGCTCGACCTGTTGCTCGGGCCGCGCGAGTGGCCGAGCCCGGCGCGCACCATGGGCCAATTGCTGCACAACTTTCGCCACGTGGAGCTGAAGCTCGGCGAGCCGATCGATCTCTCGCAGTTCATTCAAGAGCCGAACGGCGGTTCCGACGCGGTACGGCTGCGTCGACTGACCTACATGGTGCTGGGCCGGCTGGAGCGTGAACGCCGCGCGGTGATTGGTCCTTCCGCCAAAGCGCCCGACCGGATCCGCAACGAGCTCGTGCGCAACCCACGCTTGCGCGCGGTGATCGACGACCTGGTCGATGACCGCAACGACCGCCACACGCTGGTCAAGCGGGCGCACGAGATGCTCAAGGAGCTGCAAGCCACGCCCGACCGCACCTACATCAAGGCGCTGGAGGTGGTGTTTCACCGCATCTTTACGCGCATCTACGCGGGCATCGAGTACGAAAAGAGCGACATCGAACGACTGCGCGCTGCGGCGCGCGAGGGCACGCTGATCCTGCTGCCCAGCCACAAGAGCCACGTCGACTACCTGATCCTCAGCTACATCTTCAACGAGCAAAACCTGCCGCTGCCGATGATCGCGGCCGGCGACAACCTCAACTTCTTTCCTGCCGGTGGCATCTTCCGGCGCGGCGGCGCGTTCTTCATCCGTCGCTCGTTCCGAGGTGACCGGCTGTACGCGGCGGTCGTCGACGCCTACGTGCGCCGCCTGATCCGCGACGGCTACCCGATCGAGCTGTTCCTGGAGGGTGGGCGCAGCCGCACCGGCAAGCTGGTGGCGCCCAAGTTCGGTCTGCTCAACATGGTGGTGGACGCGGCCCTCGCGGTGCCCGAGCGGCCGTCGTTCTTCGTGCCGGTCAGCATCGGCTACGAGCGCGTCATCGAGGCCTCGGCCTACGAACGCGAGCTGCAGGGCGCCGAAAAGGCGAAAGAAGACGCGGCCGGCCTGCTCAAGACCAGCGAGGTGCTGCGTCACCGCTACGGCCGCATCAACATGCAAGTCGGGCAGGTGCTGTCGCTCGACGAGCTGCGTCGCGAAGTTGGCACCGAGAATGGCCAAACGCTCAGCCCGGCGAAGCGTCGCAGCCTGGTGACGCGCCTGGGCAACCGCGTCATGGACGAGATCAACCGCGTGACCTCGGTGACGCCGGGCGCGCTCACGTCCATGGTGCTCTTGTCGCATAAGCAACGAGGCCTACCGCACCGCGAGCTGCTGCAGCGCTCCGAGCGTCTGCTCAGCGTGGCGAAGCGGCAGGGCGCGCGCTGCTCACCTGCGCTCACCGGTCCGGCCGGCCGCGTGCGCACCGAAGCGCTGCGCGAGGCAGTGCAAATGTTCGTCGACGCGGATCTGGTCGAGGTGCACTACCCGGACCATCCAGTCGAGAAGTCGCCGGACCCGGGCGAGCACGCCAGCTACGTGGTGGTGCCGGCGCGTCGGCTGCTGCTCGACGTTTCCAAGAACATCATCGTGCACTTTTTCGTGGAGCGCGCGCTGGTGGCGAGCGCTTTGCTGGCAGCGCCGCAGAAGACCGAAGCCACGCTGTGGGTGCGGGACCGCGTGCAAGCGCTCAGCCGCCTGTTCAAGTTCGAGTTCCGGTTCCGCGCGGATCGCCCGTTCGAGAAGATCTTCGACGAAACGCTGGCGCGAATGCTGGACGACGGCGAGCTGGTGCACGAAAACGGGCAGCTCGGCATCGGCCCGGGCCGCGACGGCTGGAGCGGGCACGACTGGCTCTTGCTGTACGCAGCGGTGCTGCGCAACTTCCTCGAGGGTTACTGGGTGGCAGCGCGCGGGCTGGCCGAGCTGGTCAAGGCGCCGCTGGCCGAAAAAGAGCTGCTCAAGCGCAGCATCGCGCTCGGCAATCGCGCGTTCCTGGCCGGGGATCTCGAGCGCAGCGAAGCGGTGAGCAAGTCGATTCTGGCCAACGCTTTCCTGGCCTTCGTCGACCACGGCTTTTTGGCCGTGCGCGACAACAAGCTCGACCTGGCCGATAGTTTTGCCTCCGAGCAAGGGGCGCGCGAGATTGCCGACAGGTTGAAGACGTTCATCCCGGAGCTTGGTTAGTGCGCGCAGCAGCCACGCTGTTGTCCGCGGCACTGCTCGGAGGCTGCTTCAGCTCGCCCACGCCGCTGGCGCCCGGCCTTTCGGGCTCGGTGGGCATGCCCAATCAGGGCGTGCAAACTGGCGCGGTGGAGCTACCGGTGGAGGGCAAGGGCTTCGTGCGCTACCGCCCCAAGGGCCACAACCACTGGGGCCGCCCGCACCTGGTCAGCGCGCTCGAGCGTATCGCTGCCGAGGTCGACGCGGAGCTGCCCGGTGGCGTGCTGGTGATCGGGGATTTGGGCGCCCGGACGGGTGGCAAGATCCCGGGGCACGCTTCGCATCGCACCGGTCGAGACGTGGATCTGCTGTTCTACGCGCTCACGCCCGCGGGCGCGCCGCTGCCCAGCCCCGGCTTCGTGCGCTACGAGGCCGATGGCCTGGCGGTGATCCCCGAGAGCGGCGACTACGTGCGGCTGGACGTAGCGCGCGAATGGCTGCTCGTGAAAAAGCTGGTCAACGATCCGCAGATTGGCGTGCAATTCCTGTTCATCAGCCGGCCGCTCGAAGCGCTGATCATGGACTACGCGCGCGCGCGCGGTGAACCGCTCGAGCTCCAATATCGAGCGCAGACCGTGATGCTGCAGCCGGGTGACAGCCTGCCCCACGACGATCACCTTCACTTGCGCATCGCTTGCTCGCCCGAAGAGGCGCAGAACGGCTGCAGCGGGGGTGGGCCCTACTGGGAGTGGCTGCCGCCCTTGCCCGAAGCCCCGCCCAGCGACGACACGCTGCTGCGGCAAATCGCCGACGAAGAGCCGCTCGAGCCCGAGGATCCGGAGCCGTTGGCCGGCAGCGCGCCCGACGGTGGTGGGGCTTGAGCGGCCCGAGCGGTGTCGTAAAGCTTGGCGATTGCCTCAGCGTGGTGCCGGAGCTCGCGCGGCGCGGAAAGTTCGATCTGGCGTACGCCGACCCGCCGTTCAATGCGGGTGGCAAGCGCGCGGCGCGCGTCGGCAAGGGTGAGCGCGTGCGCGGCCAGCACGCCTACGACGACGCCTGGAACAGCATCGAGGCCTTCTTGAAGATGCTCGAGCCACGCCTGGAGGTGTTGCGTGACGCCCTGAGCACGCGCGGCACGCTGTGGCTGCATCTGGACCACCGCACCGTCCACGACGCCAAGGTCGCTGCGGACCGCGTGTTCGGACGCGGCGCGTTCTTGGGCGAAGTGATCTGGGTGCCCGGCAACGGCGGCAAAAAGCGCAGCGGCCCGAGCGTGACGCACCAGACCATCTTGATCTACGCGCGCGGTAAGCAGCCCATCTGGAACGGTGACGACCCCGCGCTGCGCGAAAGCTTTGCTGCCACCAGCCTGCGCATGCACTTCCAAAACGTGGACGCGGACGGCCGCAAGTTTCGCGAGCGCCACGTGGCGGGCAAGACCTACCGCTACTACGCCGACCAGGGCCGGCGCCTGGGCAGCGTCTGGAGCGATTGCCCCGCCATGCGCGCCAACACCCCGCTCATCGCCGAAACCACCGGCTACCCGACGCAAAAGCCGCTCGCGCTCCTGGAACGCATCGTGCGCGCCTCGAGCCTCCCCGACAGCCGCGTCCTCGACCCGATGTGCGGCTCCGGCACCACGCTCGTCGCCGCCAAAAACCTGGGCCGCCGCTACGCCGGCATCGACCAATCCCCCCTAGCCATCCAAATCACCAAAAAACGCCTCAAGTCCCTGTAGCGAGGGAATGCAACAGGAAGACTCGAAGACGCGAAGGTTGTTGGCGCCAAGTCAACTCGGCAACTGCGTCACTCTCTACGAATTCGTAGAGGGCGACGCAAGAGCGAGATCACTTTGGCGCCCACCTGCTCGATCTTCGCGTCTTCGCGTCTTCCTGTTGCATTGGAAGACTCGCGGAGGCGGGCGCGGGCGTTACTTCACGACGACGTCGGGGTCGTCGATGGTGAAGTTGCACTCGCTGGGCGGGGCGACCCAGTTGATGGCGTCGTACCAGAACTGCTTGGTCTGATAGAGCGTCTTGACCGAGTGGTAGAAGGCGGGCGCGGTACCGGCGGCTGGGACGTAACAGGGATTGCCCTGCGTCGACATGTTGGTGTTCTGGCCGCGCGGCTGCCACTGGTTGGCGAAGATGACCCACTCGTCACCGAACGAGAAGATGCGGCCGCGGCCCTCGTACTCGAGCGCGACCGCGATGTTCTTGCCGCTCATCGGGTCGGTGGCGATCACGGTCGACCCGGTCGGCGCCTTCACGGGCCAGCCGATGTAAGCGCCCACGAAGCTGAGCGAGTCGGTCAGTTTCTCGAGCGTCCCTGTCTGCGGCATGATCGGAATCGAGGTGGTGATGGCGGCCTTGCTGTCGCCGGCGCCGTTCCACAGATTCATGCAGTTTTTGAGGTTTTCGGAGCCACCGTTGTAGGTCACGGGCGTGTTGCCGCCGCCGTCGGGCGCGGTCCAGTCGCCCATGCCGGTACCGGTGTAGCCCATGCCGGCAAAATCGATCAGCTGGGAGGTAGCCGCCGCCTCCGTTGCGGTGCTGACGAAGCCCGTGAGCGTGACCATGCCGCCGCCCATGTCGTGCACCCAGGTCTGCACCGCGGTCTTTTCGTCGGCAGAAAAGTTCCAGCTGTTGACGTTGGCGACGAGCAACACGTCGTAGTTGGCCAAGAAGGCGGCGTCGATGGTCGGCTTGGTCGACACCATGGTGACGACCGCCGTCCCGCCGCTGTTGCCGTTCAGCCATTCGATGAAGGGCTGGGTATCCGTGTCGTCCGCCGCGGAGTCGAGCGTGCCGAGCAGCGCCAGGCGCAGGCAGGTGCAGTTCTCGCCGTTCGCGTCACAGGTCTTGGTGCGCACCGGCACGTCGCGCGGATCGTTCGGGTCCTTGGCTCCGCTGCCGGTGTTGCCACCGGTGTTCAGGTTCAACGAGCCCGCCGTCGGGTCGAGGTTTGGCTGGTCGCCAACGCCCGTGTTGCTGGTCGCGCCGGTGTTGTTGTTGCCATGACTGTTACTGGAACCGTTTCCGTCGCCGCCCGCGCTGCAAGCCAGATTGCTGGCGAGCATCGAGAACATGGCGAAAGTTGCGACAGAAGTTAGCTTCATGGCTGGCTCCAGGGTGGACGCGTGGCTGGCGGCTGGCAGCCTTATGGTGCCATTTGTGGAACCGGTTTCAAGCCCATTTTAGCAACCTTCCCCTTCGATTTTTCAGTGCGACGCGGCAAGCCTGGCGCCATGACCGGCAAATTCCAGGGGTAGGCCCTGTCTCTGGCTGCCCAGCTGGGCAGCCCAACACCAACAACGGCCTCACCCAATCCTCGCCACTCGAACGCCTCGGCGCCGCCCGGAGTAGGGAGAAAGCCCTCTCCGACCCGGCACGCCGCAGCGCCCGTGACCCTAACGAGCGAGACTCAAATTCCCCAAATGTTCCGCACGAACCTGCTCGTGGGCCGCAATGCTTCCACTCGTTATCATTCCGGCCGAGCGGATTCACTTTGAGGATGGGTCCGTCCGCGAGCTCACCACTGGCACCGCCGGCATGAAGCGGTCGTTTTCGCGCTCGGTGCCAAGGCCGGGAACGCGAACTTCCAACCGAAGTAGCCACCCAAAGCTCGAGCATCCAGGAACTAACGAGTGGAAGTATCGCGGCCGTGCGTTCGGATCCTGCGAATCCATTGATGAAATTTCCTAACGATCGTTAGGGTGATCCCGAGCGCGAAGAGAGTGCCCCGGCGCAAGAAAATCGCCGACGCGAGGAGTCGCGGCGCGACCAAGCAGCCGTGGCTGCCGCGGCTGGCCCGGAGCTTGCTGAAGCCGGGGCCATGCGAGGACGAGCGGGGCCCTGGTGGGTGGGCTTGGCAGTGCTGGGCTGGACCGGGATTTCGGCCGCAGAAGAGCTACGGCCAGGTGTCGCGCTATCCCGCCAGCTGCTCTCGCCAGAGGCTGCTCACTACGAAGACCTGCTGCAGCAACGGGGTGACAGTGTCGACAAACGGCGACACTTCGACGCCCACCGGCTGTACCTCGGCGTCGGCCTGGGCGGCACGATCTTGTCCTCGCTGGTGACCGTGTCGCTGGAAGCAAACCCCTGGGATCGGCTAGCGCTAGGAGTCGAAGGAGGCGTTTCGGCTTGGGGCACTTCCATCAGCCCCTACGCGCGCTTGCGACCGATCGTATGGAGCGGCCAGCAGCATCGCGCGCTCAACGCGGTCACGGTGATGGTGGGCTACCGCTACATGGCCTACGGCGACGTTCCGCTGGCCGGTGTCGTGTCGGCCGCCTGCCACGGTTCGGACTGCGACCGACCCTACTACCTCAACCACATGGCGCACTTCCTCGGCTGGGAGCTCGGGACGGAGCATGCGTTTTGGAAGGGCTGGTCACTGCGCTGGGGCATAGGTGCCCAGCATTTGCTCGTCGAGCCCGACTGGCAGTGCGCAGTCGCGCACCAGCCCGCCAAATGCACCGAAGAAAAGCCGATCAGCACGATACCGGTCGGCAGCTTCGTGCTCAGCCACACGCTTTAGGTCGCGCGCTCCGCACGAATCAGCGCGACCAGGGCGTCGAGCGCGGCGGGGTTGGCCAGGGTGTCGCGGCTGGCGACTTTTTCGGGATCGGCGCCCAGCAGGATGCGTTTGATCGGCACCTCCAGCTTCTTGCCGTTGAGGGTGCGCGGCACGGCGGCGATGGCGCGGAATTCGTCGGGGACGTGGCGCGGAGACAGCTCGGTCTTGATCACGTCTTTGATGCGACGGCGTAGCGTCGCGTCGAGCTCGAGCCCCTCCTTCAGCACTACGAAGAGCCACATGGTGCCGACCGCGTCTTCGAGGGAGCCGGTGTCGACCACCAGGCTGTCGAGAATCTCCGGCATGCCTTCCACCACGCGGTAGAACTCGCTGGTGCCCATGCGCACGCCGCCGCGGTTGAGCGTGGAGTCCGAGCGACCGTAGATGACCGAAGCGCCGCTCGGCAAGAGCTTGATCCAGTCGCCGTGGCGCCACACACCCGGATACATGCCGAAGTAGCTGGCGTTGAAGCGCTCGCGCTCGGGGTCGTTCCAAAAACCCGTCGGCATCGAAGGCAAGGGCTCGGTCAAGACGAGCTCGCCCACCTCACCCACGAGCGGGCGCCCCGCATCGTCCCAAGCCTGAATGTTCGCGCCCAGGCCGCGGCATTGAATCTCCCCTGCCCGCACTGGCAAGAGCGGACAGGACAGCACGAAGGCGGTGCAAACGTCGGTGCCACCGCTGACCGAGCCGAGCAGCACGTCGGACGAAATCGCTTCGTAAACCCACTTGAAGCCGTCGGCGGGCAGCGGCGCGCCGGTGGTGCCGATGCTGCGCAACGTACCGAGCTTGGCCACGTCCTTCGGCACCAGCTTGGCTTTCTTGCAAGCGAGCAGGAACGGCGCGCTGGTGCCGAAGTAGCTGATCTGCTCGCGCTCTGCGAGCTTCCACAACGCCGAAAGACCGGGCGTGGCGGGGCTGCCGTCGTAGAGCACCAGCGTGCAGCCCAAGCCGAGGCCGCTCACCACCATGTTCCACATCATCCAGCCGGTGGTCGAAAACCAGAAGAAGCGGTCGCTTTCGCCGAGATCCATGTGCAGCGCGAGCGCCTTCAGGTGCTCGAGCAAGATGCCGCCGTGGCCCTGCACGATCGGTTTGGGCAAGCCAGTCGTGCCCGACGAGTAGAGAATCCACAGCGGGTGCTCGAACGGCACCGCTTCGAATTCGAGCGGCGCGTCCTCCGCCAGCAGCTCGCTATAGGGCGCGGCGACCACGTTGCCGGCCTGGCCCACCTTGCTGGCGTCACCGAGCACGAACAAGGCGCGCAGCGATGGCAAGGCCGCTGCGATGGTCCGCAGCTCTGCGGCGCGCTCGAAACGCTTGCCGCCATAGCGATAACCGTCGCACGCCAAAAGCACCGTGGGCTCGATCTGCTGAAAGCGATCCAGCACGCTTTTCACGCCGAATTCCGGGGCGGCGCTCGACCACACCGCGCCCAGGCTGGCGCTGGCCAACACGCCCACGATGGCCTCGATGCCGTTCGGCAAGAAGGCCGCCACCCGATCGCCGCGTTTGACGCCGGCGCGCAGTAGCCCCACGCGCGCCCTACCGACCTGCTCGAAAAGCTCGCGGTAAGTCAACGTGCTGCGTGAGCCGTCCTCCGCGGTCGCGATCAGCGCCAGGTGGTCGTCGCGACGGCGCAACAACTGCTCGGCGTAGTTCAGAGTGGCGTTCGGAAACCAATGCGCATCGGGCAGCTTGCCCGCCAACGGCGGCTCGGCCGAGCCGCCCAGCGTGACGTCGAAATAACGCGCCAGCACCTGCCAAAACTCGCCGACGTGCTCGACCGACCAGCGCCACAAGGCCTCGTAGCTTTCGAAGGATTGCCCACGCTCGCGCCCGAGCCAGCTCATGAAATGCGAAAGGCGCGCGGCCGCGCAGCGCTCGGGACTCGGCTCCCACAGCAGCTCGCCTTCGATGCCTGCTTCGGCTTCGCTCATGACGGCACCCCCGAGCTTACCACTCGCGGCAGGCCCGATGGCGTCTCCGACGTGACCGCGGAGCCCAAACCGAGCGCCGCCCGCTGGGCCGGGCGTGTGCGTGCGTCAGCGCGCCGCCACAGCAAACCGTCGAGCGCGTAGTGAACGGCCTGGGGCACCACGAGCAGCGGCGCCAGGACCGCCACCACACCTCGCGCCAGACCTTCGCCGTTACCGAACAGCTCGGCATGTTCGTGGAAGACCCAGCGCGCCCAGGCGCCCTCTTCGAGCGCTGCCAGGACGAGGCACACGCCAAGGAAGGCCGCCACACCGCCAGCCATCAGCCGCGAGCCCAACACGGCCGGTGCCTCGCGGCGCCGCTCCCGCGCGTAAAAGTAGAGCAGCGCCAGGTACGGCACACCGTGCGGCAGCACGTTGGTGACCGTGAACTCGAAGTCGCCGTTCGTGGCCACGATACCGACGTACCAGGTGAGCGCAGTGCCCATCACCAGCAAAGATTTACCGACCTCGACGCGGCCCTCTCGCCAGGCCAGCCGCAGCTGCCGCAGCCCGAAGGCGCCCAGCGCCACGAGCCACGCGGCCCGCGCCCAGGGCAGCAGCGCCGCGGCTCCGCTGGCATTCACGAAGTCACCCGCCATGAACCAGGCAAAGCGCCGCGACTCGGGCGCCACGTGCCAGCATAGCAACGGAAACAACGTGGCCGAGTAGATGGCGGCATCGTCGATCAGCCGCGTAGCAAGCGAGCGATCGCCCGAGCGCGCTCGATACAACGCGACCCAGCCGGCCTGCTGGCGCACGAAGTGGAACACCGCCAGGTAGGCCAAGGCGCGCCAAAGCGTCAGCGGCGAGCGTTGCCACAGCATGAAGGCGGCGGCGTAGGCCATGAGCGGCAGCGCGGCGTAGCGCAGCGGATGCCGCCCCAGCTCCTGTCGATCGAAGTAGGTACGAAACAGCGTGGCGTAGACGTGCGCCACGTCCACTCCGACCACACACGCCAGAAAAGCCCATTCCGGCAGCTCCCGATTGGGCAGCCCCAGCGCGCTCGCCAGCACGACCAGCCCGAGCGGCACCGCAAAGCTGGCGCCGAAGATCCAGAGATCGCGGCGCGCGCCCCACAAGAAGGGTCCCGGATCGAGCCTCATGCCGGCTCTCCGTAGAGTGCCGGCACCTCACGTCCTAGCGTGCGCAGCGCTGCTTCGGCCGCCACCACGCCGCGCGCCTGCGCCTCTTCGAACAGCGGAATGCCGGACAAATCGCTGTGCGCAAAGTGCACCGGCCCGAGCGAGGCCTGCGCCTGTTTGCGCGCCGGCCCGAACACGAAACCCGGCGCTGGCGTGATCATGGCGTGACCCCAGCGCCACACGTCGACGCGTTCGACCGCAGCGCGCAGGCTGCGATGCGCGCGGCCCAAATCGTCGAGCACCTCGGTCGCGGCTGCGGCCTGGCTGAGCTCCATCAACTTGCCACGCATGGCCTTCGGCTCTTCCTCCCAGAGCGGTCGGTAGTAGGTCCAGATCGTGGGTCCGCGATCACGCAAGGCTTGATGCGTGGCGACCACGTAGCCGACGCTGGGGCTGTCGTAGAGCACGTTGTCCCAAGCGAACGGGAAGCCTTTGGATGCGGGTCGTTCTTTGAGGTGCACGTTCGCCACCCACCAGGGCGCGAAGCGAAATTCCTCGAGAAATGCCGGGCGCGACTCGCGCCACGGCCGTAGCAGCCGCGCGGTCACGAAGGTGGGCGTGGCCATCACCACCGAGCTTGCAACGATGCGCGACAATTGGTGGGTCTTGGCGTCCAGCACCGCCAGCTCCACTCCAGTGCTGGTCGGATACACGTCCGTGACCAGCGCGCCCGCACGCAACCGGTCGCCGACCAGCCGTGCCAGGTGCGCCACCAACCGACCATTGCCCTCCGGCCAGCTCAAAAACGGCGCCGACTCCTGCCCCGGCCCGGGCACGCGCGCGCAGAAGTAGAACAGCATGGCCCAGGCGCTCGTCCGCTCCAGGCTCGAGCCGTAGTCGTCACGACACGCGTACTCGACGTACCAGTGCAAGAGCGGCGACTGAAAGCCGTGCTCCGAAAGCCAGGCAGCAGCCGAGATGCGATCGTAGGCGGTGAATTCAGCGTCGTCCGAGGACGCCCACATCGGCAGCGCGAAGGCGCGCCGACCACGCGCGTCGCGCAAGCCCGAAAGCCGCGCCATTTCCGCTTCGAAACGCTTCAGCTCCGCCAGGTCCTGCGCGCTGGCCAGCGCCGCCGGGAACAGCCCTTCGTGCCAGCGCCCGCCGGCAAAGATGCGTTCCTCCGGCTGCCGCACCAGCCAGCGCTCTTGTCCGCGCACGGCGCCCTGTTCGTCACGCGACAGCACGCCGACCTCGTCGAGCAGCGCCACCAGGCCGCGATTCTCGACGGCGGGCACCGGCACATAGTGTGCGCCCCACGGATGCGGCACCACGCCCTCGGTGCCGTAGGTCGCCGTGCCGCCCGCGCGCGGTTCGAGCTCGAGCACCACGAAGTCGCGAAAACCGAGGCGTTCGAGCCGCCACGCCGCCGACAGCCCGCTCGGCCCGCCACCCACGATCGCCACACCGACGCGCTGGGGCTCGCCGCTAGCTTGCGCAAGCGTGGCGTTTCGGAGCTCGTGCCCGAACGCCATCGAGGCGCCTTTCAGCTCACCCGGAACCGTAGCCAAGGATTTGCACGCGCCGGCGAGCGGCAGCGCACCGAGCGAGCAGGCGGCGCCGGACAGCAGGCCGCGCCGCGAAAGCTGTAGTTTTTCCTGGCTCACGAGCGGCGGCAGGCTGGCTTCGGCACTGCGCGGAGCTTACGCTATAAAAAGAGAAGCTTTCATGGAAAATCCCCTGCTCACCGTCTCGCTCGACGTCCCGTTCGACCGCATTTCCGCCGAGCACGTCGAGCCCGCCATCACGGAGCTCTTGGCGCGCTCCGAAAAGGCGCTCGACGCCATCGAGCAGGCGCCGCGCACCTACGCGGCCACACTGGGCGCGCTCGAGGCAGCCACCGAGCAGCTCGAGCTGTCGATGGGCATCGTGGAGCACCTGGAGAGCGTCGCCACCACGCCCGCGCTGCGCGACGCCTACAACGCCGTGCTGCCAGCCGTCAGCGCCTTCTGGTCGAGCATCGCGCTGCGCGACGGGCTGTACCGCGCGCTGGTGGAGCTGTCGGAGACGCCCGAGGCGCAGACCCTCGACCCGACGCGCAAACGCCTGCTGACCAAGACGCTGGCTGACTTTCGGCGCCAGGGCGCGCAATTGCCGCCTGCCGACAAGGAGAAGCTCAAGGAGCTCGATCGCGAGCTCAGCATGCTGACCACCAAGTTTTCGCAGAACGTGCTCGACGCCACCAACGCCTTCGAGCTCGTCGTCGAGGACGAGTCGCGCCTTGCCGGGCTGCCCGAATCGGCCCGCGTCGCAGCGCGTGAAGCCGCGGAATCCAAGGGCAAATCAGGCTATCGCTTCAACTTGCAAGCGCCCAGCGTCAACGCCGTCCTCACCTACGCCGATGACGCGGAGCTGCGCCGCCAGATCTGGACGGCCTTCAATGCCCGCGGCACCAGCGGTGAGCACGACAACCGGCCGCTGATCGGCAAGCTGCTCGAGCTGCGGCGGGCTCGCGCCAAGCTGCTCGGCTTTGCCGACTTCGCGGATCTGGTCACCGACGACCGCATGGCGCAGAGCGGCAAGAACGCCAGCAGCTTCATCTCGGATCTGACCGAAAAGAGCCGCAGCGCTTTCGAGCGTGAGAAAGCGGAGCTGGCTGAATTCGCTAGCTCGCTCGGCGCCAAGCTGCCGCTCTTGCCATGGGACGTGGGCTACTACGTCGAAAAGCTGCGCAAGGCTCGCTTCGAGCTGGATGAAGAGGAGCTGCGCGCCTACTTCCCCGCCGAGCGCGCGCTCAAGGGCGCGTTCGAGGTCGCGCAGCGCCTGTACGGCGTCAGCATCGACCAGCTAAGCGGCGTACCGGTCTGGGATCCCAGCGTCACCACCTACGAAATCAAGGACGAGGCCGGCACGCGCCTGGGCGTGTTCCATGTCGATCTCTACCCGCGTGAGAACAAGCGCGGCGGAGCCTGGATGCACGGGCTGTGGGCGTCGGTGCCACCCGCGCCCAACCTGGCAGTGTTCTGCTGCAACTCGAGCCCGCCTTCGGGTGGCAAGCCGTCGCTGCTACTGCACCGCGACGTGGAGACACTGTTCCACGAGTTCGGACACCTGCTGCATCACTGCCTGAGTCGAGTCAGCGTGCGCAGCCTGGCCGGTACCCGCGTGGCTCAAGACTTCGTGGAGCTGCCTTCGCAGATCATGGAGAACTGGTGCAGTGAGCAGGACGCCCTGAACCTGTTCGCCGCCCACTACGAAACCGGCGCGTCACTTCCTGAAGCGCTTCTAGAACGACTGCGCCAGGTGCGCACTTTCCGCGCTGCCAGCATGCAGATGCGCCAGCTCGGCTTTGCCGCGGTCGATCTGGCCCTGCACATCGATTACGATCCAGCCAGGGACGGCGACGTCATGGACTACGGCAACCGAATCTTGCAGCAGTACGCCGCGAGCGAGCTGCCGAAGGACTACGGCATGCTTGCCGGCTTCCTGCATTTGTTTTCGCATCCGGTCGGTTACGCCGCTGGCTATTACTCCTACAAGTGGGCTGAAGTGCTGGACGCGGATGCGTTCGGTCGCTTCAAGCGTGAAGGCATCTTCAACCCCAGCGTGGGCCGCGCCTTCCGCGATCAGATCCTGGCCCAGGGTGACGCGCGCGATCCGATGGACCTGTTCGTCGCCTTCATGGGTCGGAAACCCGATCCGCAGGCGCTGCTGGTCCGGCAAGGGCTCGCGGCTTGAGCGCCAGCGCGCCCACCGCAGCTCGTCGCAGCCCCGGCTTCCGCTGGGCCACGGGCGTCGGTATAGCGGTGGGCGGCATCGTCGGCACCTTGGCTGCCCTGATGGGCGCCCCCAAAGCGCCGCCTCCGGTCAGCGCGCCTGCGCCAATCGTGGCTTCGACCGCCAATCATGAAACGGCTGAGGCAGCTTCAGCCACGCCGCTGGCAGCCACACCGGCGGCATCGGAAGCAGCGGTCGCCTCGGCAGCTGTCGCTTCGGCAGCGGCCGCGCCGACACCCACCCCGACTCCAGTAGCGGCAGCCGCGCCGCTGGATGCGCCGACCACGCGCGACGGCCTGCTCAAGTCCGAAATGCTCTGCGACCAGAAGAAGGACTTCGACGAATGTGCGCGCGCCGCGCAGGCGCTCGAATCAGGCAGCGCCGGCCCGGCCGACGCCGAGCAAGCCAAGCGCTTCCGCAAGATCGCGCTCACGCACCTGGTCAGCCAGTGCGAGACCGGTAACTCGCCGCACGCCTGCTTCGTCCTGGCCGGCAAATACCGCAGCGGCACCGATGTCGCCCAAAACCCGACCGGCGCCGACGCGCTCGAAAAACGCGCCACCGAGCTGTGCAAATTCCGAGCGGCGCCCGATTGCCCGCCACAGTAGCTGAGCCGGCCTAGCCGCGCCCAACGTACGGCATCTTGGTGGCCATGATGGTCGTGTACAGCACGTTCGCGCTCAGCGGCAGATTGGCCATCTGCAGCACCGCTTGCGCGACGTGCTCCACGTCCATGCGCGGCTCGGCCACGAGCTCTCCGTTCGGCTGTGGCATGCCGCGCGTCATGCGCTCGGTCAGCTCGGTCTCGGCATTGCCGATGTCGATCTGACCGCAAGCGATGTCGTACTTGCGACCATCGAGCGCCGCGCTCTTGGTCAAGCCCGCGACAGCGTGCTTGGTCGCGGTGTAGGGTGCCGAATTGACGCGCGGCACATAGGCGGAAATCGAGCCGTTGTTGATGATGCGGCCACCGCGCGGCGACTGATCCTTCATCAGCTTGAAGGCTTGCTGGATGCACAAGAACATGCCGGTCAGGTTCACCGACACCACCGACTGCCATTGCTCGAACGTGATGTCCTCGAGCAGCACCGGCGGTCCGCCACGCCCTGCGTTGTTGAACAGCACGTCTAGCCGCCCGAACGCCTGGTGCGTCTTCTGAAAGAGCGCGGCGACCGACGCGGGCTCTCCCACATCGGTCGGCACCGCCAGCGCCCGGGTACCGCTCGGTCCAGCTGCTTCAATCGTCCCTTGCAGCGCATCCGGTCGTCGCCCGGCCAGCGCCACCTGGTAGCCGTCTTTAAGAAGGGCCAAGGCCACCGAGCGACCGATGCCAGAGCCTGCTCCCGTCACCAAAGCCACTCGCTGAGCTTCCGCCATGGCCGGAGCATAGCCCGCCACCGGAGCGGCCAAAGCGGGCGCTTATGGCCGAAAAATTGGTCAGATTGGCCGGGAGCGGTGTCGAAGCAGGATGGCCTGTCACTTTTTGCTGGGGCCCCGACACCAGCTCAGCCGTCGCGTTTCGCTCGGGGTGTTTTCTGCCGCTCTGCTCGTAGCCTTCGAGGTGCGGGCCGAGCAGCTGGTGGTGGTGGACGCCGACTACACCCACGGCCCCGCGACGACCAAGGACTCGCACTTCTACGTGGTGGTTCCGCAAGGCACGCCGGCCAACTGGAAGAGCCCGGTCAACTACGCGGGCGGGCAAGCGGTCGTGCAGCTGGAGGTGAAGACCAAGCCGAGCGACGCCGAAACACGCTTTCAGGTCTGTTTCATTTCCAAGCCCGACTACAGCTGCACCGATCAGTCACCGGTCTACACCAAGACGGGCACTGTCACGTGGACCACGTCGTTTTCCAAGTTCTACATCGGCAACAACGGCAGCGTGGACTGGGCGCAGGGGGCCAAGGACATCTCGCTCATCTTGAAGGACACGCACAACGTCAAACCCGCGCCTGAAAATGTCGGCGCCGAAACGGCCGCCCTGTACATGCCGACGGATCTGCACGTGATTGTGACGCTGGTGCCCGAAGGCGAAACCTACGTCCCCCCGGGCAATTCAGCAGGCGGCAGTGCTGGTGGGGCGGCGGGTGCCAGCGGCGCCGCTGGTAGCGGCGGTGTTGGCGGCACTGGCGGTCACGCAGGCTCGGACGGCGGCATTGCCGGGACCGCGCCGGAAGTCGCAGGCAGCTCTAGCGGCGGTGCACCGGCCATGCAGGTGCCGGATCCCCTTCCCAGCGCGGGCACTGCTCCGGCAACGGCTGGCTCCGCAGGGCTCAGCAGCGGGCCAGAAAATCTCGATGAAGGCTGCGCCTGCCGCGCCGCGCACGGCTCGAGCGGCGGGTCCGCGGCGCTCCTACTGGCGGCACTCGCCTGGCTCCGCCGCCGCCGCACTACATGAGGCCCGGCAAGGTTCCGTCGCCCTTGCTCTCGTCACCAAACTTGGCGGTCTCGATGCCCATCGCGTTGCACACCGTGGTGAGCGCGTCGCAGTGTGAAGCGCCGGTGCTACCAGCAATGTTCTTCTGCTTGCGGTAGTCCTTGTACAGCCCCGTCTTGAGGGCGCCGCCTGCATTGCCGATCAGCAGCATGGGGATATCGACCGGCGAGTGGTTCTTGCCCTCGCCCATTTCACTGGTCACGAAGACGAGCGTGTTGTCGAACAGGCCGGCAGCCTTCAGCTCGGTCACCAGCCAGGCAATGCGCTCGGTGTGCCACTTGTAGATGTTGATGAGCGAGTTGGTCCGAAACGGATCCGCGTAGCCGAACTCGTAGTGTGAAAGGCCATGGTGCTCCGCGTCGGCATTGGCCCACTTGTGGTAGATTTCGCTGTTCGACATCGCAAACTGCAGCACGCCCACGCGCGCGCGGTCGCAGGCAAAGGCCGCCACCATCAGCTCGAGCTGCATCTGGGCCACGTCGGGAAAGCTGTTCATCGCGCCCGAGTCCACGCCCGTCTTCCAGGCGTTCACGCGATCGAGGGAGCACTGCGCACCCGGCATACCGATCGGCTCTTGCCCGAGCCCTTGCAACGCCTGCAGGTGCGCTAGCAGCTCCGGCTTGTCGAGCTGGCTTGCGCTCTGGATCAGCCGCGACACGTGCTGCTCCGCGTAGCCCAAGGCCGCGCTGCGCACCGCGCGCCGGCGGAGCTCGTCCACTGAAGGGCCCGTCTGCATCGGATCCGGGTCGAAGCCCTCGAACAGGGCATCGCGCGCCCCATACGGATCGTTCTCCGGATGCAGCACGTTGCCATTCTCGCCGAAGGTCATGCGCGTCCAGTTGCTGGCGTAGTCGCGCGACAGCACGCCGAGCCGCAGCGCCAACCTGCCCTCGCCAATTTGCTGATTGACGACTTCATCGACCGAAGGCCCCGTCGACTTGGTGGCGCCGGCCAGATTGGCGCGCCCGGTCAGGATCTGCGTCATGCCCTGCTCGTGCCCGTCACCCACACCTTGGGTCAGGCGCCGCACGCCATCGACCACGATTAGGTCCGCTTTGTGCGGCTCGAGCGGTGCCAAAATCGTCGGTAGCGTGAAGTCGGTTTCGGAGCCCGTCGGCCGCCAGGCACTGGGGATGGTGCCGTCCGGCACGAACACCACGACCAGGCGCTTGGGCGCAGCCTGAGCCTGCGCCATCCGCGGCGCGCCGAGCAGCGGCAGGGTTGCGGCGCCGCCCGCCAGCTGGAGCAGAGAACGCCGGGCAAGCTTGAAACGACTGGTCATCGGGCACCCACCTTGCGGTAGCGAAAGGAATCACTGCTGGCCAGGCTGAGCAGCATCTCTTTCAAGTTGCCGTCGCTCTGGTCGAAGCGCGCCTGCACCGCGGAAAGCGCGCAGCTGTCCGCGTCGGCCTCGTCGCGGCCCAGCCCATAGCGGAACCACTGCACGGTCAGGCAACGCGCGACGGTCTTGCTTTGGGCGAGGCGCGCCACCAGCTCGCTGGCGCCGTTGAAAGATCCGGTCGCGTCGTTATCGCCCTGTACGTCCCCGCTGGCGTCGATGGCGTTGCCGTTCTCGTCGCTGGTGCGAAAGCGCCCGACCTGGTCGTAGTTCTCGAAGCCGAAACCGAGCGGATCGATCAGCGTGTGACAACCAGCGCACAGGGCTGCAGCCGTATGCTCCTTGAAGCGCTGGCGGTTGGTGACGCCTGGCCCGGTGTCGCCCACGTTGAAGACGATCGGATTGCCGTTTTCGTCGGTGACCGGGGGATCGGGCAGCTCGTCGCAGAGCAGCTGCTCACGCACGAACAGGCCACGATGGATCGGATCGCTGCGCGTCGGCTTGGCCTGCAAGGCCATGAACGCCGGATGGGTCAGAAAACCCAGACGCTCGGCAGGCGCCGTGACGGGTGACAATGAAGCGCCCGAGCCCGAAAGACCGTAAGCCGTCGCGATGCGGTCGTTGACCAGCAACGTCTTGGACGCCATCAGCTCGCGTAGCGTGGGCTCGGCGCCAAAAAACGCGCCCTCGAGCGAGCCGAGCAGCGACGCCTGCAGGTCGGAGACCAGCTCCGGCGTGTACCAGCCGTCAGCGCCCACCTTCTGCGCCTCCGCCAGGCGGTCGATGCCGGTCCACTCGCGCAAGAAGCGCTCGACGCTGGGCCGCGCGCGCGGGTCGTCGAACAAGCGCGCTGCCGCGCTGCGCATGCCGTCCACGGTCGAGAGCTGTCCGGCCTCGGCCGCGGTGAGCAAAGCCTCATCGGGTGCGGAGTCCCACAGGAAGTACGAAAGCCGCGAAGCCAACGCCGGCCCATCCAGCGCCACCACCGAGCCAGCCGCGCCCTGCTCGGCCTCGACCAGGTACAGAAACTCCGGCGCGCTCAAGATCGCCGCCAGCATGGCCTGCATGCCGCCCTGAAAGTCACTCTGCTGGCGCACAGCGTCGAACACTTGAAACAGCTCGTCTCGCTCGGCCGGCGTGAGCGAGCGACGGAAAGCGCGGCGCCCGAAGCTACCGATGACGTCGCGCGCGCAGCTGTCCTGCTCGGTCGCGCTTTGCGGCTGGCAGCCCGCGAGCTTGGTCGCGGCGGGCGAGCCGGCGACGCTGATTGCCGCGTCGAGCAGGTCGCGCGAAAGCACCGGGTCGACCGCGCCGCCGCTGGTAAAGCCATGCTTGCGACCGCCCACGGTGCTGTCCCCGGTGAAGCCCTTGGCGACGCTTTCGCCCGGCCCGAGCAAGCCGAGCTCCCGCAGCGTGGCGTCGTACTGGGCGCGGTTGAGTCGCCGCAAACCGATCTCGGCCACGTTGGTGGCAGCGCCCGAGCACTCGGCGGTCGTCATGCTGCCGCTGCCGTTGCCCGAGCCCGAGCCGAGCGGCGCGCCGGAGCTGAGCGGGCCGGGGGGTCCAGACTCGCCACCCTCACCGCGCAGGTAGCCGGTGCAACCGAGGGCGAGCGCAGCGATGAGCACGGCCCAGGCGTGTCGAGGGACCGCTGTAGCTGCAGCTTGGCGCCGATACCGCGGGGTCATCCCTGGTTACGACACCCCTCGACTTGGTTCTGACCAGTCTTTTTTCCCGCGAGATTTGCAAGGCGGGTAGAACTCGCCCCGCGCAGTTTCAGTGCGGCAACTGGGCGAGCAAGCTGGCGGCGCGCTCACGGATGGCTGGCGTGGCACCCGACCGAGACAGCTTGGCGAGGGCCGTCCGCGCTCGCGGCACCTGCTGGTGCTTGAGCCAAATCTCGGCGAGCGCGAGCTGCGCGCTGTCACGCGTGACCTGATCCGAGTCGGCCGCCAAGCGCCCGAAGGCGCGCTCGGCGGCGGGCAAATCGTCGCTCTTGAGCGCCGATGCCGCATCGCTCCACAGCCCGGCGGTCGCTGATTTGGCGCTGGGCGGCGGCGCGGCGGGCGAGCTGGGTCGCACGGAGGAAAGCGGCACGGCGACGGGCGGCTGCGGCTCGACTTGGCGCGGCACAGCCTCGCTCGTTGGGGCGACCGGCTGCACGACCACGAGCGCTGGCGCCTTCGGCTTCGGCGTGACGGCCAGCTGCTGCACCGGAGCACGCAGGGCCAGGTACGTGCCGGCTGCCGCCAGCGAAACGGCCGCGCTACCTACGATCGCGAACGCCAACACCAGGCCCACGCGACGCGAGCGCTGCGCAGCCTGCCCACCGAGCCGCGGCAGCACGCGCAAACGCAAGCGCAAGAGCTCGTCGGCACCTAGCTCCGGGCTCTGGTGCTCGCGCGCTCGCCCGAGCAGGGCCACAGCGCTCTGGCAGTCGAGACAGCTCGCCAGATGCAGGGCGAGCTCCTGGCTTTGCGGCGCCCCGGCACGCGCCTCGGTGAGTAGCGCTTGCTGCAAGGCGGGGCTGTCACACTTCACGGTGTGCCTCCTCGGCCGGAAAAATAGGGGTCTTTGGCGAGGCGACGGCGCAGCTCTTGCCGGCCGTTGCGCAGCCGGGAGCGCGCGGTGCGGTCCTTGAGCTCGAGCAAGGCGCAGATCTCCTCAATCGACATGTCCTTCAAATCGTGCAGCACGACCACGGTGGAAAGCTTGGGGCTCATGGCGTCCAGAGTCGCCTGCAAGCGTGCGCTGCGCTCGTGCCACTCCAGACGCCCGGCGCCCGGACCAGCTTCCACGGCTTGCGGCAGCTCCCCAGTCAGCGTCAGCGTGAAACGCCGCAACCAGCGGCGATGCAGGCGGCGTTGATTGAGGAACACGTTGTAACATATGCGAAAGATCCAAGTAGAAACGCTGGAGCGACCTTCGAAGCTGTCGAGCCGCCGCAGCACTTGCTCGGCAGCTATCTGAATCATGTCCTCGAGCTCGGAGCCCTTGAGACGACTGATGGTTCGAACGTGTCGACACACCAGCTCGAAGGCCTCCTCGCGATCGACCGACGCACCCCCGCCTTTGGAAACCACGCCAGAGGCCTGCTCCTGCGCGTCCAGATCTGGGGATTGTTTGGAAAATCCTTGGAGGTCTGCTGGCTGTGCCGCCACGGTCTTGCGAGTGGCCAATTGTTAGTCACCGCTCGCCGCGAAATGACCAAACTGTTTGCGCGGAGCTAGAAAACTCCAGATCATCTCGGGGCTTTCGCTAATGTACCCGGTCGGGATGCCCCGAAACACCTTCGGCCGGAGCTGTTGGGGGCATGCCCGGTCCTGGTGGCTGGCCGCAGCCCTGGTGCTCCTTCCACTCTCGGCGCATGCCGCGTCCGCGAACGTGGAGGTGCAGGTGCGCTGCCCCCAGCTCGAAGCCCTGCCCGAGACGCGCTCCGAGCTCGAGGCACGCGCGCTGGTCGAGCTGGCGGTGCGGCGCCAGAGCTCGGGCGTTCTGGTCGTGAGCTGCGACGCCGACGGCGCCGAGCTGATCTGGACGAGCGGCGGACAAGTCGCGCACAGTCGCGTGCCCGCCCAAGCCGATGCTCGACTGCTGGTGGATGCGCTCGTTGCCGCGCTTTGGAACCTCACGGCGCCGCCCCCGTCGACTCCACCCCGGTCGACTCCGCCAGCCGCGCCCGCACCGGCGGCCCTGCCGCACCGACTCGCAGTCGGGCTCTTCGCCGACGCACGGCTCGAGCTGTGGCCACGCGCGCCTAACGCGCTCCCAGGCTGCGACGTTGGCTTGAGCCTGCTCGGCGATCGCTTCGTGGTGGCTGCCTTCGGCCACTACGGCGCTGCGCTCGACGACGTGGCCGGCCTGCGCTCGAGCATGCTCGGCGGCGGCGCGGCGCTCGATGTGCGTCCCCTCGCTCTGCGCCCGCTCGCGCTCGGCGTTGCGATTCGCGGACAACGCTTTGGCGTCGAGCCACCCGCAGCGCTCACGCCCCGAGAGGGCAGCACTTGGACGCTCGCCACCGCGCTGCGGCTGCGCTTCTTTCAACGCTGGCAAACGTTCACGCTGGCGCTCGGTCCCGAGCTCGTCGTCTATCCAGTGCGGGCGCGCGTCTTGATTGGCGATCGCGAGGCGCTGTCGGGCCCGGTGGTGGCGGGCGCCTTCACGCTCGAGCTCGGCTACTTGCTGCGTCGCTAGGGCGGACGACGCCAGACGCGCAGCCAGTCGATGCGCAGCTCCGCTGACGATGGCGTCGTATCGTCCGGCACCGGGCCATATTCGCCGGTATTGATCGACAAATTCAAGATGGGATACAGCGGCTCGGTCAGGTTCGCGACGCCCGTCGACAGTTGACCACCCTGGACGCCATCGAAGTAGAACGTGAGCTCGCTCTCCGTCCATTCGACTCCCAACGTGTGGTAGCCGTCGGTCAGCGCCTCCGCGTCGATCCCCGCGCCATAGTGATCGCCGGCCACGGTGTAAAACTGCGCCGTGTAGTGCGGCTGGTCGATACTCATGTTGAACGGCTCGATCGAGGGCGGCCACTGGTTGTCGACCGCGCGCAGCCACCAGAACGGCCAAAAACCAGTGCCAGCCGGCGGCCACAGCCGGGCCTCGAAGTAACCGTACTGCTGCGCGAAATGGCCTCCCGTATTCATGGTGCCCGAGACCCAATCGCGCCCACCCATGCTCAGTTTCTCGGCCGTGATGACGCAGTCGCCGCCAGCCACCGACAAGTTGCTCTCGTCGATGTACTCGCCGCGCGGCTCCCAAGTGTGCACGTGGGCCCCCGACCCGTCAGGCATGAAGTTGTTGATCCGGTCCGGATCCAGCTCCGCATTGCACTCTTCGACGAACGCCTGCTCCCACTCACCGGACGGCCCATCCGGCCCCAATGGCGCCAACTGCTGCTTCTCGTCGAAACGAATGTCGTTGGTGCAGCTGCCGAGCACTAGGCCGACAAGCAACAACCCGACACGCCACGACATGGGTCGCAGCATACTCTACTTGGCTAGCCAGTCGCACGCCGGCGTGGCGCCGAGCGAGCAAGCTTTCTGCATGTTGAGTCGAGCCTTGTCGACGTCGGGTTCGATGCGTGTGTAGTAGGCGCCCAGCCAGCCGCAGGCCGCAGGGCTGCCATCATCGCAGGCCTGCTCGAGCGTGGGCTTCACCTGCTCGAGGGGCATGCGATCCGAAGCCCCCGCTACCACCATGCCTGCTAGCCCCCGGCACGCTTTTTCGCGTCCACGCTCGAGTGAGTCGTAACAACCGCGTTCGTACCAGTCTGCCGCTTGCTTGAAGTCTTGGCTCACGCCTTTGCCCTGCTGGTACATGGTGGCGATGTTGGTGCAGCCGACCGCGTAGCCGTCCTCACAGGCCATGCGATACAGAGCGGCCGCCTTGATCAGGTTCTTGACCACCCCTTCGCCGCGCTGAAAGCGTACGCCCAAGTTGTTGCAGCCGGTAGCGCTCTCGCCGTCGCAGCCTCGCTCGTGCATGGCGAGCGCACGGATAGGATCTCGAGCCACGCCGAAACCTTCATCGTAGAAGTAGCCGAGCTCAGCGCAGCCGTCGGCATTGCCGAGGTCGCAGCCGCGCCGACTGAGCTCGAAGGCGCGCTGGGGATCGATCGGCACGCCCTTGCCCAGCTCGTAGAGCACCCCCAAGTTGGCGCACCCGTCACCGTTGCCGGCGTCGCAGGCACGCGCGTACAGCTCTCGCGCCACACCGTAACTCTGGGGCACCGCGTGGCCGTGCTCGTACATGGTGCCGAGTGCGTTACACCCTACCGGAAGGCCCGCGTCACAGGCGCAGCGCAGGTAGCCGAGCGCCGCCGGATGGTCGGTCGTCCCATGCGAGCCCATCTTCAAGCTCCAGCCGAGCGGCACGCAATCGTCGATACGTCCGGCGTTGCAGCTGTGCGCCCACGTGGCGAGCTTGGGCGACCAGCCAGGCTTCGCGTCCGGCAGCGCGTGACACGACGACGCATCAGCGTTCACCTCGGGCGCTGCGACCTTCGCAGCGGGCGGGTCCTTCGCAGGAGACCGCTCATGTCCCACACAACTCAGGCACAGCACCGCGACCAACCAACCGAACCGCACCGGCCGCTTCTAACACAACGCATGCGCGGAAATTCCAAATATCGAAAAGCTTTCTCCAATTTTCGCGGCGAATTCGTGACTTCACTTTCGGCCTCGGGTTAGCTGATCCTGTCTCAGAGTTTTCGTGCCGCCCTCGGGAGAAAAAGCATGGCGAAGCTGAACGTCGCGATGATCGGTTACAACTTCATGGGCCGGGCCCACTCCAACGCCTGGCGCCAGGTTGGGCGTTTCTTCAACACGCCCCTCGAGCCGGTGCTCAAGGTGGTGTGCGGCCGCAACGAGGCCGAGGTGAAGAAGGCGGCCAGCGGCCTGGGCTGGGAAGAGGCAGCGACGCGCTGGGAAGACGTGGTGGCGCGCAAGGACATCGACGTCATCGACATCTGCACCCCCGGCGACAGTCATTTGCCGATCGCGCTGGCCGCGGCCGAAGCCAAGAAGGTCGTGTTCTGCGAAAAGCCGCTGGCCAACACGCTGGGTGAGGCCGAGCAGATGCTGGCCGCGGTCAAGCGTGCCGGCGTGCTGCACATGCTCTGCCACAACTACCGGCGCGTCCCCGCGGTCAGCCTGGCCAAGGAAATCATCGAAGAGGGCAAGCTCGGCACGATCTACCACTTTCGCGGCAGCTATTTGCAGGACTGGATCGTCGATCCCCAGTTCCCGCGCGTGTGGCGCCTCGAAAAGGCTCGCGCCGGCTCGGGCGCCCTCGGCGACATCGGCTCGCACTCGCTGGATTTGGGCCGTTACCTGGTCGGAGAAATCGCCGAGGTCAGCGGTTTCATGAAGACCATCATCGCCGAGCGCCCGCTGCCCGACGGCAAGGGCACCGGTAAGGTCGACGTGGACGACGCCGCCTACGCGCACTTGCGCTTCACCAACGGCGCGCTGGGCAGCATCGAAGCCTCGCGTTTCGCCACCGGCCGCAAGAACTACAACACCTTCGAGATCAACGGCAGCAAGGGCAGCGTCTACTTCAACCTCGAACGCATGAACGAGCTCGAGCTGTACATCGAAGAGGGGAAAAATTCGGGTTTCCGAACCATCCTCGCCACCGACGCCAAACACCCCTATGTTCAGGCGTGGTGGCCACCCGGGCATATCATCGGCTACGAGCATTCGTTCACGCACACGGTTGCGGACCTGGTCAGCGCGGTGAAGACGCAGAAGCTGCCGACGCCCAACTTCGAGGACGGCGTGGCCAATCAGAAGGTGCTCGACGCCATCGAGCGCTCTTCGGGCTCGCGGCGCTGGGAGCAAGTCTAGCCCTCGCCTGCCAGCGGCCCCTGCCGCCGCTCGATACGGACAGCAAGGCCCCCGAGTACGGCGGCAGCGCCGAGCTGCCGCCGACCACTCCGCAAGCGCTGGCGGCGCTGAGCGACGATCAACCAGCGGGGAACGCCAGCGCCAGCGCGGCTCCGCCGGTCGCCCCGCCGCCGGTCGTGGTGCCACGCTTGCCCGGTACGCCGGATCTTCAGCCCGACGGCAGCTACCTGTTCACCGGTGGCGGGCTCGAGCTGGTCGTGGATCCCAAGCGCAGCGGTCGCGCGCTGCGCTTCACGCTCGAAGGCAAGAACGTGCTGGCCGGCCCCGAGCTGCTGCCCGAAGCGTTCGGCACCACCTTTTGGCCGAGCCCGCAGAGCGACTGGACCTGGCCGCCGCCGCCCGAGCTCGACGGTAAGCCCTACAGCGCCGAGGTCGAGGGCAGCGTGCTGGTATTGAAGAGCGAAAAATCGCCCAAGCTCAACCTCAGCATCACCAAGCGCTATCGACTGGATACCGCGCGCCGCTCGGTGGAGGTCGCCTACACCCTGACCAACACCGGCGAGCGTCCGCGCAAGGCCGCGCCCTGGGAGATCCATCGCGTGCCAGCAGCCGCTGGCCTCACCTTTTACCCCAGCGCGCAGAAGCTCTATCCGCAGTCCACGCTGCAGCTCAACGCCTGGTCACCCATCACCTGGTTCGTGCACGACCTGAACCGGGAGCAGAAGTCGGTCAAGTCGTTCGCCGACGGCGCGGAGGGTTGGCTGGCCTACGTTGCCGACGGGCTGCTGCTCGTCAAGTCGTTCAGCGACACGCCCGAGGCCGCGCACGCGCCCGGTGAGGGCGAGATCGAAATCTACGCGGACTACGATGTCTCCAGCAAAATGCGGCGCTTCGTCGAAGTGGAGCAGCAGGGGCCGTACGTCGAGATCCCGGCCGGCGGCTCGACGACGTGGAACGTGCGCTGGTTCTTGCGCAAGCTGCCGCCCACCATCGTCGCCAAGTCCGGTAACCAGGAGCTGGTGGGCTTCGTAAGGGGTGTGATTCAGTAGGAAAGATGCCGAAGCTGCCGCCGGAACCGAAAAGCTCGGAGGTCACGCCGCCCGAGCTGTACGCGCGGCGCCGGGAGTTTCTGCGACAGGGCGCGCTCTACGTCGCCACCAGCGCGGGCGTGGGTTTGGCGCTGTCACGACTGTCTAGCCTGGGTAGCGCGGATCCGCCCAAGAAGCCGCCGCCGATGCCCAAGGCCGCGGCGGGCGCACCCGAATGGAAAATCGCCAAGCGCGGCGAGTTCGTCGTGCCAGAAGCCCAGACGCCCTACGAGGACGTCACGACGTACAACAATTACTACGAGCTCGGACTTTCCAAATCCGAGCCGGCCGAGCAAGCCTTCCATCTGAAGCCGCGGCCGTGGACGGTGCGGGTCACGGGTCACGTCGCCAAGCCGCAGACGCTCGACATCGACACGCTGCTGCGCTGGTTCCCGCTCGAAGAGCGCGTGTATCGGATGCGCTGCGTGGAAGCCTGGTCGATGGTCATCCCCTGGCTCGGATTTCCTTTGGCGGATCTCATCAAGCGCCTCGAGCCGACGTCGAAGGCGAAGTACGTCGCTTTCAAAACGCTCTTGGATCCGCTGCAGCTGCCCAATCAGGAAAGCCGCGTGCTGGATTGGCCGTACGTCGAAGGCCTGCGCATCGACGAGGCGACGCATCCGCTCGCGCTCCTGGCCCTCGGCTTGTATGGGGCGCCGCTCCCGGGCCAAAACGGCGCGCCGCTGCGGCTCGTGGTGCCCTGGAAATACGGCTTCAAAGGCATCAAATCGATCGTCGAAATCAGCTTCGTCGAGAGCCAGCCGCCCACCACCTGGAACCGCGCGAACGCCGACGAGTATGGCTTTTTCGCCAACGTGAACCCCAAGGTCGATCATCCGCGCTGGAGCCAGGCCAGCGAACGCCGCATCGGTGAGCTCACTCGCCGCGCCACGTTGCCGTTCAATGGCTACGGCGAGCAAGTCGCCCAGCTGTACAGCGGCATGGACCTCTCGAGGAATTTCTAGCCATGGCCGCGATGTCGAAGCATGCGTTCATCGCGCCGGCCATCATCACCGGCTGGCTCTTGGCGCTCGCTCAGCTCGGCTACCGGCTCGCCCGGCATCAGCTCGGCGCCAATCCGATCGCCACTGGCCTGAACCAACTCGGCTTACTGGCGCTCGTGCTGCTCGTGGCGACGCTTTCGTGCACGCCGCTCAAGCTCACGCTGGGCTGGACCTGGCCGGTGCGGGTGCGGCGCACCCTCGGCCTTTTGGCGTTTTTCACGGTGCTGCTCCACTTCGTGCTCTACCTCGGCCCCGATCAGGGCTTCGACCTCGGCGCCGTGCTGGGCGACATCCTCAAGCGGCCCTTCATTCTGGTGGGCTTCTTGGCGCTTCTGATGCTGATTCCGCTGGCATGGACCTCGTCCAAGGCCGCGGTGCAGCGCCTCACCTTCCCGGTCTGGCAGCAGCTGCATCGCCTCGTCTACCCGATCGGTCTGCTAGCGGCCCTGCACTTCTACCTGCGCGTCAAGGCCGACCATTTGCAACCATTGCTCTACGCTTTCGTGATCGCGGCCGGCCTGGCAATTCGCGTGGTCGCCTGGCGCGTCAAAGCACGCGGCCGTCGCGCGCGCCACGCTTGACCTCAACCGGCCCTTTTTCGGAACCTCGCCTTCGACTAGCCTGCGGCCATGAACGTCCATTGCCGCACGGTCGTGATGTTGGGGGTTCTCGCAGCAGTCGGTTGCAAGAAGCCGGCGCCCGCCTCGGATAGCGCGGCTTCCAGCGGCGCCGCGGCTCCGGCCGCCTCGGCCGCTGCGCCGTCGCTTTCAGGCTCGCTCGCGATGCTGGAAGGCTTCGAGGGCGAGGTGGCCCTGCATGCCAAGGGCAAGGCCAGCTCGAAGGACCCGGCAGCCAAGGACGTGAGCTTCGCGCTTCAGGTGAAAGACGGAAAGTTTCGCGTCGACGTGCCCCAAGGCTTGAGCGACTCGCACGAGCTCGATGGTGCGTTCGCGCTGGTCAAGCCCGCCGAGAAGAAGCTGTTCGTCGTCATGGTCGCCAAGAAGCAAGCGGTGCTGCTCGATTTCGACAAGTTGGCGACCCAGGTCAAGGACATGTCGACGCGTATGCATCCATCCGGCGGCGCCGGGAAGCCTCCCGAAAGTCCGCCGGTCGTGGAGAAGACCGGCAAGTCCGACACGGTTGCAGGCTACCGCTGCGAGGTCTGGCACATCGCCGACGCCAAGAGCAAATCGACCGTCGACCTGTGCATCGCGCAAGAGGGCGCCTCGTGGTTTCACATTCCGCTGCTCGGTGTGCCGGCCGAGTATGCGTGGGCTAGTGAAATCCTGGACGGTCACCATTTCCCGCTGCGCGCCGTGATCAACGAAAATGGCGCCGAGCAGGGTCGCCTCGAGGTCACGAAGATCGAGAAGAAGTCGCTACCGGCCGCGAGCTTCGAGGTGCCCGCCGGCATCAACGTGATGGACCTCGATCAAATGATGGGTGCCATGATGGGCGGTATGCGCCCCGGCATGATGCCGCCCGGCATGCGCCCCGGCATGATGCCACCCGGCATGCCACCCGGCATGATGCCGCCCGGTCAGCCGCCGTCGAAGCACAAGTAAAGCTCGCTCGAACGGCGTTACGCCCGCGCGACTTGCAAGCTGGCCTGGTAGGCGGCCCAGCGGCGTTCGGCTTCGCCGATGACGCGCGAGTAGGGGTCGAAGCGGTCGTCGCCGGCGACCTCTTTGGCTCGCTGGGACATGGGCATGGAGGGCGGCATGGACGGCGAAGGCGTGCCCTTGGCAGCCTGCTGGGTGAAGCTTGCAATGCTGGAAGCGCGCGCCGAGCGGTCGACCCTCACCTTCGCCAGCAGCGCCAGACGATCCGCGATGGTATCGAGCGCGCCGGCGGGGCTGGCGGCGCCGATGCCGAGCGCCTTGAAGTCGAACGAGCGAGCGTCGATGCGCGCCACCCACGTTACCGAGTGAAAGTGCAGGTCGGCTGCTGCGAAAGCCTCGAAGCTGTTGGGCGACATGGATTCGCGAAACACCTGCATGTCGCCGGCGTCCGGTACTACGGCCCGAAAGGTCGAGCTGCTCGAATACGCCGGACCCGACCCCGTGGGGCTACGTCGGCTGCCGACCTGCGCCTCACCCCGCACGATGGCGCATAGTGCGGCAACCGGTACCGTCATCTCCCGCTCACGCAGCTGCAAAGTCAGGTTGGCGCCTTCGATCGAAAGCGCGCGCAGGGCGACAATGGGGCGCTGCGGATCGCTCGTCACCTCGCGCGGCACCACGACCACCGGAAAACCTTCGGCCAAGAGCGCGCCGCCCAGCCGCTCCGCCTCCACATCTTTGGCCAGTGCCTTCAGCAGGCCCCACATGCCGGCTTTGATGCGCGCGCGCAGGTCGTAGGCCACCATGCCCGTCAGCTTGGACAGGCGTTGGAAGTCGGCATCGGCCGCACCAAAGCTCGGCCCCATCAAAACCAACATGACTACTCAGCATGAAACATACTCCACTCCTGGGCGCCCGGCTCCTGTCCCTGGCATTTAAGGAAGCGTTTATGCTAGGGAATGAAGGACCGTGGAAGTCGGCTCGTTCTTGAAAACCGTAGTCGCGTCGCTGGCCTATTCACTTTTGGGCATAGCGGTTTTTGCGCTGAGCTTTCTGGTCATCAAGGCCGTGACACCCTTCTCGATCCGCAAGGAGATCGAGGAGGACCACAACACCGCCCTGGCCATCGTCATCGCCTCGGTAATCCTTGGCATCTCCCTCATCATCTCCGCCGCCATCCACGGCTGAGGGAGGCGGCTGGGCGCGGCCCAGTCCGACGCGCACGCGCGCTCTACTCGGCATCGTTCTGGTCATCGCCACGACCGGCCTGGCTTACGAGCTGACTTTGGGCGCCTTGGCCAGCTACTACCTGGGCGACACCGTGACGGTGTTTTCGCTGGTGATCGGCGCCTACCTGTCGGCGCTCGGCCTCGGCGCCTACCTTTCGCGCTTCGTCGGGCGCGAGCTGGGCGTGGTGTTCGTGGACGTGCAGCTTTCGGTCGCGGTGCTGGGCGGCCTTTCCGTGCCCGCGGCCATGCTGTGCTTCGCGTACACCGCGTTCTTTCCAGTGTTTCTGTTCGGCCTGGTGCTGGTGCTCGGCACCCTGGTGGGCATCGAGCTACCGCTGCTCTTGCGCTTGCTCGAAGAGCGCCTGAGCTTTCGCGAGCTGGTGGCCAAGGCGCTCGGCGTCGACTACGTGGGCGCGCTGCTCGGCTCGATCGGCTTCTCGCTCTTGCTCCTACCCGGCATCGGCCTGCTGCGCACTTCGCTGCTGCTGGGGGCGCTCGATGCCGCCTCGGCTTTTGCTTCGTGCGCGGTGCTGGCGAGCGGCGACTCGGCGGCGCGCACCGCGCTCGGGCGCCGGCGCCTGGCTTCGGTGGCGGTTTTCGTGGCGCTCTTGCTGCTGCTCGGCTTCGGCACGCGCATCAGCGACGCAGCCGACGCCGCCAGCTTCCGCGGCCAGGTCATCCACGCGGAAACCAGCCGCTTTCAGCGCATCGTCCTGACACGGGTCGGCGAGCACTTCGAGCTGTACCTAAACGGCCACCTGCAGTTCTCGTCTCAAGACGAGCGCCGCTATCACGAGCTGCTGGTGCATCCGGCCATGGCAGCCGCCGCCAGCCACCAGCGCGTGTTCATCGGCGGTGGCGGCGATGGCCTCGCGCTGCGTGAGGTGCTGCGCTACCCGGACGTGGCGCACGCGCGACTGGTCGATCTGGACCGCAAGGTAACCGAGCTTGCACGAGCGCAGCCGGGCCTGGCCCAGCTCAACCAACATTCGCTCGACAGCCCGCGCGTCCACGTGGACAACGCCGACGCCTTCCAGGCGCTGCGCCAAGACAGCGAGCGCTACGACGTCATCATTCTCGATTTTCCCGACCCCTCGAGTTACGCGGTCGGCAAACTGTTCAGCGTCGAGCTGTATCGAGCCGCGGCCGAGCGGCTCGCGCCGGACGGCGCGCTCGTCGTGCAGGCCACCTCGCCGCTGTTCTCGCGCAGCTCTTACTGGAGCATCGTGCGCACGCTGCAGGCTGCGGGCCTGTCGACGCTGCCGTATCACACCTTCGTGCCGTCCTTTGGCGAGTGGGGCTTCGTGCTCGCCGCGCACCACCCGCTGGCCATTCCGGCGCTGCGCGCGCCCGAGCCGCTGGCGTTCTTGACGCCAGATCTCTTGTCCCAAAGTTTCGCGTTTCCGCCGGACATGGCCCAAGTCGAGGCCCCCATCAACCGGCTCGACAACCAGGCGCTAGTCAGCCGCTACGTCAGGGAGTGGTCACGCTGGGACGCGTGGTAGATCCGGGCTCATGCCCGCCGTCCGTCACATCTTGCTCGCCCTGCTCGCCAGCACCTTCACGCTGAACGTCGCAGGCGCCGATCCCAAAGATCTCAAGACGCCCGCCGCCAAACCCGCCGACGCCAAGGCTGCGCCTGCTCCCGATCCGGCCGTCGCCTCGCTCGAGCGCTTCGGCCGCGGCATCGAACGGCTCACCATCGAGAATGGTTTGAGGCTGGTGCTGGCGACCGACAACAGCGCCAAGACGGTGGCGGTCTCGGTCACCTACGGGGTCGGCTCGCGCGACGAGGGCCCGGGTCAGAGCGGCTTCGCCCACCTGTTCGAGCACATGATGTTCCAGGGCAGCCAGCACGTCGCCAAGGGCCAGCACTTCACGCTGATCTCCGAGCGCGGCGGCAGCCTGAACGGCACGACGTCGTCGGACCGCACCAACTACTTCGAGGTGCTGCCGTCGAGCGAGCTGGAGCTTGCGATGTGGCTCGAGTCCGATCGCATGCGCGCGCTGGCCGTCACCGCCGAGAACTTCGAAAACCAGCGCGCGGTGGTCAAGGAGGAGTACCGCATGCGCTACGAAAACGCGCCGTACATGACCGGCATGATCAAGCTGGGCGAGCTGATTTTCGCGGAGTATCCGCCGTACACGCGCCCCACCATCGGCAGCATGGCGGACCTCGACGCCGCCAAGCTGGAATGGGTGAAGGCCTTCTACGACTCGCACTACGCGCCCAAAAACGCCGTACTCACGGTGGCCGGGGACTTCGACCGCGATCAGGCAGTGGCGCTGGCTCGGAAATACTTCGGCAATATCGACAAGCCGGTGCAAGCCCGCGCGGTGCTGCCCGACATGCCCAGCAAGGTGACAGCGCGCAAGGAGCTGGTGAAGGACGCCAACGCCAAGACGCCCGGCTTTTTCTTCGGCTTCCTGATCCCCAAGAGTCGCACGCCCGAGCACTACGCGCTCGAGATGGCCGTGGCCGTCCTAGCAGATGGTGAAAGCTCGCGGCTGGAGCGGCTGCTGGTGCGCGACAAGGCGGTGGCGCAGAACGTGTCGGCGTGGACGCACGACTACGTCGGTCCGGACCAACTCGTCGTGCAAGCGGTGCTGACCGAGAAGGCCAAGCTGGAGGACGTGCAAAAGCTGATCGCCGCGGAGCTCGACAAGCTCGCCAAAACGCCGGTGCCGGCGGCGGAGCTCGACAAGGTCAAAACCCGCGTTCGAAGCTCGTTCGTGTTCGGGCTGCAAACCAACATGAGCCGCGCCACGCGCCTCGGTGAGTTCGAGTCGTACTTCGGGGACGCGCGCTTGCTGGCGCGCGAGCTCGGGCAGTATCAGGCAGTCACCGCGCAAGACATCCAGAACGCCGCGAAGAAGTACCTGGGTCCGGAGCGACGCCAGCTGGTGGAGGTCCTGCCGGCTGAAGCGCCTGCCGCTGCTGCCGCGCCACCCAAACCAGCAGCGCCAGCGGCGCCGGCGAAAGGAGGCAAGCCGTGAAGCGCCTGCTCCTCCTCACCAGCGCCTTCATCGCCTGCAGCGCCAACCCGACGCCGCAGCCTCTGCCACCGCAGCCGCAGCCGTCCGCTTCCGTCGCCCCCGCTCTGCCACCGGCCGCTGCCAAAGATCCGCTGAGTGAGCCGCCGGCGTCGGGTATCACGCCCAGCGCGCCCTTCCCGGCCATCGCGCGCCGCACCCTGTCGAACGGCCTGGAGCTGGCGGTGGTGTCGCGCAAGACGCTGCCCATCGTGGAGCTGCGGTTGCTGTTCCGCTCCGGTACGGCCAGCGACGGCGCGAAGCCGGGCGTCGCAGCGGTCGCGGGTGAGCTGACCAAGGCCGGTGGCGCTGGCCCCTGGAACGCCGAGGCCTTGTTGCAGCGCGCTGAATCTTTGGGCGCCGACCTCAACGTCATGACGGATCGAGATTCGACGCGCGTCTCGCTCGGTGTCACCACCGGTGACCTCGAAGCCGCGCTCCAAATCATGTCCGCAGTCGCGATGAAGCCGCGCTTCGATCCGACCGAGTTCGGCAAGCTGCGCACGCGCGAGGTGGAGCGCGCCCAAGCCTCGGCCAAGTCGAGCGCCGGCTACGCCGCCGCCATGATTCTGTACCGCGAGCTGTTCGAGGTGCCGACCGCCATCCACCCCTACTCGCGCTACGACGCGCTGCCGGCGGACCTGAAGAAGCTCACGCTTGCCGACTGCAAGGCCTGGCACAAGCAGCACTTCACGCCCCACAACGCGCAGCTCATCGCCGCCGGCGACGTCGATCCCGAGTCCTTCGCCAAGGCTGCCGAAAAAGCCTTCGGCACCTGGCAGGGCGAAAAGCCCGAAGCGCCGCGCTTCACGGATCCGCAACCGGAATCGGAACGGCACCTGTACCTCGTCGATCGCCCTGGCAGCGGTCAGGCCCAGGTGATGGTCGGCCGGCTCGGCCCCGAGCGCCAGACCAAGGACTGGCCTGCGTTGGCGGTGCTGAATCAGGTGCTGGGTGGCGGCGTCGCCGGTCGCCTGTTCCTCGATGTCCGTGAAAAGCGCTCGCTCGCGTACAGCACCGGTTCCTCCATCGAGGAGCCCGCGCACGCGCCGGTTCCGATCGTGCTGTCGGCCGGTACGCAAACCGACAAGGCGCCGCAAGCGGTGCAAGCCTTGCTCGACAACCTCGAGCGCATGGGCAAAAACCCGCCCAGTCCGGCAGAAATCGAGACCGCCTCGCGCTACCTGTCCGACAGCTTCTTGTTCCGCACCGAAACGGTGGGCGCGCTGGCGGACATGACGGCCAAGCTGGCGATCCTTTCGCTGCCCGACGACTACTTCGACGAGTACCGCAAGGCGGTCCGCAGCATCGACGGCCCCGAGGCCAGCGCCAGTGTCGGCAAATTCTTCACCACCGACCGCGTCGTGATCGTGGTCGCCGGCGACGCGGCCAAGCTCTCGCAACGCCTCACGCATTTCGCGAAAGTGATTATCGTGGATCCGCAAAACGGGTTCAGCCCCGGCCAAATGCTGCCGTTTAACCCAGCCCAAGGGCTGGATTAAACGGGTCTGGTTTGTGGCACCGCGGTGACCCAAGCGCCCCGCGTACTTCGCGAGTTTGACCACGGGTTTTGCGCCCGGCCTCGCCGGGGTTCCGACCCGCCTCTCAGTTCCGATCGTGATCTTCTGGTGCCAAGGTCGGTTGACGTGGTTCCAGCTCGCGCGCACAGCGCGCTCGCGTCCTTTGAAACGCGTCTGGTATGAATGGAAAACTGCTAGTCTACGTCGATCTCGCGTCTTGGTCTTCGAAGGGAAACAGAGGGCATGAAGATCTCCATCCAGGCTTTGGTGTTTTGCGGGCTGTCCGGCGGATTGGTAGTCAGCGGCTGCGGCGGTAGTGGCTCCGGCGGGTCGGGCGGTAGCGCGGACGTCGATCAGTTCGTGTCGTCCTACTGCGCCGAGTTTTCGAGCTGCTGCGCAGCAGCTGGCCTACCTTCGGATGGCGCGCAGTGCCGCGCGCTCTACGGCGCGTTCGCACCGCGCGGCAGCTATGACTCCGCGAAGGGCGCCGCCTGCTTGGACGAAATCAGGGCCTTGCCAGACAAGTGTGAAGCGACCTCGATGAGCCCGCCCAGCTGCGAAAATGTGTTTGCTCAGACGGCGGGCACGAAGGCGCCGGGTGAAACCTGCGACACGGACTCGGACTGCGCGCCCTCCGCCATGGGCGAAGTGCAATGCGCCAGTGATTTCGTCGACGGCGCCACCATCCAGCAGTGCCAGGTCCAGATCCCGGGCAAGGCAGGCGACAGCCCCTGCATCGCCACCAAGAGTGGCAATGTCACCTCCTTCTTCGGCACGATGGATGGCATTCCCGAGAGTGGCTACGTGTGCAACACGGCCGACGGCCTGGCTTGCGACGGCCAGACCCTCGAGTGCACGCTCATACCCAAGGTGGGTGAGCCTTGCGGCAGCGGCTTCGGTGGCGACTGCGAGGCGGGGGCGCACTGTGACTTTGCCAGCGACACCTGTAAGGCTGCGCTCGGAGTCGGGGAAGCCTGTATGAGCGACCAGGACTGCGGAACGAGCGGCTACTGCGACCCCGTCGGCAAGAGGTGCGTAGCCCGCGCCGAGGAGGGCGCGGCCTGCACCAAGAGCGTGGAGTGCGAGTCGAACCAGTGCACGAACCAAAAGTGCGAGGCCTCCGGCTTGGACAACCTGGGGCTCGCTTTCGTCTGCGGCTCGAACTAACGCTCTGCGACGGGCTGGCGGGCCGCGCCGGGTGAGTGCTATCACCCCGGCATGACTGCCGCCTGGTGGATGCTCGGCGCCCTTGCGGTGCTGGCCATCGCGTACCGCTACTACTCGGCCTTCATCGCCGCCAAGGTACTGTGTCTCGACGACTCGCGCGTCACACCTGCGCACGAAAAGAACGACGGGCATAACTTTCACCCCACCAACAAGTGGGTACTGTTCGGCCACCACTTTGCGGCCATCACGGGCGCAGGTCCCCTGATCGGTCCGGTGCTGGCCGCGCAGTTCGGCTTCCTACCGGGCTATCTGTGGATCTTGTTCGGTGTGGTGCTGGGCGGCGCGGTGCATGACTTCGTGATCCTGGTCTCCAGCACGCGGCGCGGCGGCCGCTCCCTGGCGGAGATCGCGCGGGACGAGCTGGGCCCGGTGCTCGGCACCGTTACCGCCATCGCGATTCTAGCCATCATCATCGTGGCGCTGGCTGGCCTGGGCAACGTGGTCGTTGGCGCGCTGGCCGAGAGCGCCTGGGGCATGTTCACGGTCGCTATGTCGATCCCGATCGCGCTACTGATGGGCGGCCACATCTACGGCATCCGCGGCGGCTCGGTGCGCGGCATCCGTGAGGCCAGCATTTTCGGCGTCATCTTGCTGCTTGCCGCGCTGGTTGGCGGCAAGCACCTGGCTGATTCGAGCTACGCGGAGCTGTTTCGGCTCTCGCGTAACAACATCATCATGGCCATCGCCGGCTATGGCTTCGTGGCCAGCGTGCTGCCGGTTTGGCTACTGCTGTGTCCACGCGATTACCTTTCGAGCTACCTCAAGCTCGGGACCATCGCGCTGCTCGTGGTCGGCGTGGTGGTCGTGAATCCGCCGATCCAGATGCCCGGCGTGACCAAGTTCATCCACGGCGGCGGTCCGATCATCAAGGGCCCCATGTTTCCGTTCGTGTTCATCACCATCGCCTGTGGCGCTATCAGCGGTTTCCACGCGCTCGTTTCCAGCGGCACCACGCCCAAGATGGTCGACAAGGAGCGGCACTGCCGCCCCATTGCTTACGGCGCCATGCTGCTCGAAGGCCTGGTCGGCATTACCGCGCTCATCGCCGCCTGCGTGATGCCTCCCGAGGACTATGTCGCGATCAACAGCGATCCGAAGATCGCGCTCGTCGCCAAAGGGGCAGAATCGCCTGGCCTGGCGCGCTCCATCGAGCAGCTACAAAAGGCCGCGGGCGCGCTCACACCGCACGACCGCACCTTGCTCGGGCTCGCGCCGAGCGCGTCCGTTGCGACGCTCGGCAGTCAGCAACTCCAGGCCTCCAAGCTCTTGGCGCTGTCGAACGGCGCGCTCGCTGCGCTCGACTACGACGTGGATCCCAAGGCGACGCGCGCCACATCGCTGACGGACGCAGACTTTCGACGCCTGGGCATCACGGTCAAGGAGCTACCGTCCCTTTCGCGCAGCTCCGGTGAGGTCGTGGCGGCACGCACCGGCGGCGGTGTGTCATTGGCAGTGGGCATGGCGCGCGTATTCAGCGGCCTGCCGGGCATGAGCGCGCTGATTTCGTACTGGTACCACTTCGCGATCATGTTCGAGGCGCTGTTCATCCTCACGACCATCGACACCGGCACGCGCATCGGCCGCTTCTTGATGCAGGAATTTTTGGGGCGTTTCAACGCCGAGCTCGGCCGCTCGACGAGCCAGGTCGGCTCGTTCGTGTCGACCGGCCTGATCGTGGGTGGCTGGACCTATTTCATCTGGACCGGCAACATCTCCACCATTTGGCCCATGTTCGGCATCGCCAATCAGCTGCTGGCGTGCGCCGCGCTATGCGTCGGCACCACCATCATCTTGCGTGAGTCGAGCAAGAAGACGTACGCCTGGATCACGATCGGTCCGCTGTGCTTCGTCGGCACCACGACCATTACGGCGGGCGTACAGAGCGTGCTCACCATCTACTATCCGATGATTGCGGACCCCGCCAAGCGCGTCACTGGCCTGGTCAACAGCATCGTGACCAGCGTGCTCTTGTGCGGCGTCGCCTTCATCATCGTCGGCTCGGTCTCGCGCTGGCTGCAGCTGCTCAAGACGCGCGAGGCAACCGTCGCCGGCTGATTCAGCAGCTCAAGGCGCGCAGATCGAGTCGCAGACGCCCTTGGTGCAACCGTTACCGTAAACGCACTCCTGGTTGCGAGTGCATTCCTCACCGTTGTGCTTCCAGGGCCGGCACGTGCCGGTGTCGTCCGAGCAAAACAGGCCACCCTCGCAATCGCCGTCCACCGTGCACGGCTCACCGAACAGCAGCCTGTCTCCGCACTTTCCGCTGCCCTCGAGACAGTCGAGGCCGACGGCACAGGTGCTGGCCTCCGGCACACAGTCATCCCCGCGCTCGACGATGGGCTGGCAGGTGGGGGCGTCCTGGCCGACGCAGCGCAGGGCGGCCGCGCACTCCACGCCGAGACAGCTCTCACCCTCCTCAGCGATGGGCTGACACGTGCCGTCGAGCGGAGCATCGGGGTTTTGGTCGCTGACGCAGTTCAGCCCGACGTCGCAGCCGTGATCGCTCATTTGGCAGGCGTCCCCCTGGGCGATGGGGTCCTGGCACAGCGGATTTTCTGGCAGGTGCAGGCAAACCTTGCCCGCCGGGCAAACGCCGGAGAAGCAATACAGGTCGCCAGCCAGGTCCTTGTCGACACACTTGTTGTCCCGACAGACGAACGACTCGCAAGCGGCCGAAAACTGGCCCCCGTCCGTGATGCCGCAGATCTCGCCTGCCGGCCGCCTGAGGTCGCATTCGAAGCCAGCTTTGCCGTCAGCGCGCGGGACGCACGTCAGGAGCGGCAGCTCGTTGTTGCACTGGCCCCCCTCGTTCGTGCAGGTCGCGTGTCGCTTCAAGCCTGCCATGCACAGCTTGCTGGTCTCATTGCACAGTGAGCCGGGCCGACAACCGGGCAGGATAGGCTTGTTCTGATCATCGCGACACGGGTCGCCATCCGCGATGTACGGCTGGCAGCGCCCGCTGCCGCAGTCCTTACTCCCCGGCATGGCGTTGCACTTGCCGCCATCACAAGTATCCAGCTCATTGCCCAGGAAATACAGCGGGTAGCACGGGTCGTTGCCAGTGACGGTGCCCTTGAAGGCATCGCGACACGCAGCCGAGTACCAGAGATTGTTGGTCCCGCAGAAACCCTCGACCGGCGCAGTGAAGCACTCTTCGGCCTTGCTCGGGTCGTACTCGATGAGCCCGGCCGCGATAGCCGGCAAGAGCTCGGCACGACCGTACATATGACAATACTGGACGGTGTTGCTGAGACAATCGGGCGTCGGCCCGTAGCAAACCTCCCGTGCGCCACACTCAGTTTGCGCAAAGCGATCGCAAAACTCGTTCAAGAAGCCGAGGTCGTTCTCGCCCGACGCCGCCCCGCCGGCTTCATTTCCCGAGGCCGCAGGCACACCGGCCGTCGTCGCCTGACCGCCCCCGCCGTTTGCGTCGGTCTGACCGCCTTGGCCGCCCGCGCTTTCTCCAGCGACGGCAGCATGGCTGCGCTTTGCGTCGTCCGAACCGCACGCCGCGACCGCGGCTGAGCCGGACGAGACCCAACACAGCACCAGCAAATAACGACGCCAAGCCTGCATCTCGCGAGCGTCGCACGTCGTCGGCTGGCTTGGCTACCCTCCGCTATTGAGTGAGCGGCACGTGCGGGCAATCCTGCTGATCGCTGTCGATGCGCTCGCCACCGTCGACCATCTCGAAGTCCGACGGCTTGAGCGCGGTCAAGATCGAGTTGTTGATCAGGTCCGACGCATCCGATGTGGCGGAAATGTAGATGTTGCCGCCGTCCGCCAGGTACATGCCGTACGTCTGGAGCGCCTTGGCTACCGTGCGGGCGTGGTCGTTGGGCAGCGAAGCCAGGTTGTAGTCACCACGCAAGCGCAGCCGCGCGCCGTAGGGCAGCATGTCAGCGCCGCCTGTGGGTCCGCCCAGGTGCGTGGCGGGGTGCACGTAGTACTGCGCGCGGATGCGATTGTTGTCGATGGTGAAGCGCAGCGCGTGCTTCACCTCGCCGGACATGATGTCGTCCTTGGTCAGCACCAGAGGCGCCATCGGCAAGTCTGCAGCATCGCCACCGGTACAACCGTCGCCACGGCTGAAATTGGGCGGCGCCTTGGGTACCCAGTAGTCCTTGGTCAAATCCCAAATCACCAGACACGTCGCGGTAAAGGTACCGCCGACAGCCTGCCCACCGCTGATGTTCGACTGGTAGAGCTCGTAGTAGCGGGTGCCCTGGTACACGAACAGGTGGCAGTCTTCACCCGGACCACAGGCGTAGTCGTCGACGCCTTCACCCTTGCCACCCGGCGGCAACGGCACCGGCGCGGTGTCGCAGTCCGGATCGTAGAACTCCGCGGACTTGGTGAAGGGACGTTTGGCCACGCCCGCGTCCGCCAAGTTGATGGTGAACGAAAAATCGATGCCCAACGTGGTGCGCTTGTCCTGGTCGCCCCAGCCGATGTCGTTCAGCGCATCGAGGATGGTCTTCGATTCGCCGTCGAGCTTCGCTTTCGAGATGTCTGCATAGAAAGGCGCGCTGCTCGGAAATGGGCCCATGCCGGTCTGCGGCGTACCGCCAGTACCGGTCGAGCCAGCGTCGCCCGCCGTACCCTTGCCAGCCATGCCGACCATGCCGCCGGAGTTGCCATTGCCGCCGGAGTTGCCATTGCCGCCGGAGTTGCCGTTGCCCGCCGCATCGGCACCGCCGGAACCGTTGGCGGCGCCGCCGCCGGATTTTCCGCTCGTGCCGTTGCCGGCACCGGCGCCTGGATTGCCGTTGCCGCCGCTGCTCGTCGAGTCCGAACGACTGGAACCAGGGGCTGCTTCGTTACCGCACGCGCCCAGCGTCGAGAGCAACGAACCAAAAGCTAACAAGCGCAACAGTGCGTGCGAACGCATCGTAACCCTCCGGGTTGATGACCGACTACGGCTCGGGCGCGTTACAGACCGAGCTATCGTAGCAGAGGCCGTCGACGCAGTGACCAGTCGAGCAGTCCAGGTCGGCAACGCACGTTTCACCCACCTTCAGGTGGTACTCACATGTGCCGTCGACACAGCGACTGTAGGTGCAGCGCGTACCGTCGCAGGCGTCCCCGGGATAGCGGGCGCTTGCGCACTTTTGATCGACGCACACCAGGCCAGCCGCGCACCCGCTGTTGCCGTTGCAGTCCGCGCCCTCGGCGCCGGGCGCGCGACACTCGGTCAGGACGCAGGCTAGCCCTGGCTCGCAGTCGTCGTCGCCACTGCATTCGCTGCCACTCGCACCCGGAGGCTGACAGCTCCCGAGCGTCCCATCCGCACCGAACGGGACGTAGCCGACGCAGTGCAGTCCATCCTGACAGGCGTAGAAGCCGTCGTTGCAAGGACCGCTGGCGGCGCTCGGCTCATGGCACACGCCTGGACCGGTGCCGACGTTGTCGCACCACAGGTGAATGGCGCAGTTGGCCTGCGAAGTGTTCGGCTCGGTCCCGACCTGGCCGCACGGCTCGTCGACCACGCGCGCTAGCTGGCATTGCCCGAGCTCGCGATCGCACCAGATATTCTCACGGCAAATCTGGCCCTTCGGGCAGCTCACCGAGTAGTCACAGTTGCCCGTCGCGCAGTCGCTACCAGCCTGGGCATCCGGCGCGCACACGTCGTCTCGGCAGCTCAGCCCGTCAGCACAATCGGTACTGCCCGGGCAAGGCTCGCCTTCGGCTGCCGGGACCATGCACTGCCCGGGGCACGCGTAGTCCGCGCCTTTGTTGCAATACAGACCCGCGCCGCATTCGCCGTCGGAAGCGCAGCTGTCGCCCGCCGCGCCCTTGGGCGTGACCGTGCCCGGGCACCACTGCAGCACCTCGTAGATGTCGGGCGTGAAGATGAACACGCCGAACGTACACGGCGACTCCAGAAAGCGCGCGTGACAGGCGCCGACCTTGCTCGGGTCGTAATCGACCGCGCCGCGCGCCGCCGCGTCAGTCAACTGAGGCAAGCCGAAACAGGTGAGCTCGCTCTCGCAATGCTCGGCGTCGCGGTAGCGCGCGCCCTGGCACTCCATCAGGTAGACGCACAGGTCGTGCGTGAAGATGGGGCACAGGTCTTCGAGCGGAATCGGATCGGCCGTCGCGCCACCGCCGGTGGTCGAAGCGCCTGCGCTGCCCTTGCCCGCGCCGCCGCCCGACGCCGTAGCGCCACTGCCCGCTTGCCCCATCGGCTTGCCCGGATCATGCGTGCTGCTGCCACACGCCACGAGCACACCCGCGCCCAGTAACACCCAAAGCGTCACCCAACGCCACATGCCCGCCAGCCTAGCAAACTCTGGAACCGATACCAAGCCGCCAGGCCGCTAGCCTCGACGCAAACGCAGGCAAGTCACGAAGAATCCGTCGCAGCCGTGCAGGTGCGGCAGCAAACGGGCGCGGTGGGGCGCACCGCGCACGAAGCGCTCGATGTAGGGGCGATCGTAAATCTCGGCCAGGTTGATCGGTGACAGCTCGGGATGCAGAGTCTCGATCGAGTCCATCAGCTGCTCGCCCTCGGCGCGTAGCAGCGAGCAGGTGGCGAAAACCAGGCGACCGCCCGGCGCAAGCAGTGGCAGCAGGCGCTCGATGATGGCGCGCTGCGTCTGCGCGAGGCGCTCGACGGCTTCGACCGAAAGGCGCGCGCGCGCTTCGGGGTTACGACGCAGCACGCCCGTGCCGCTGCAGGGCGCGTCGATCAGCAGCCGGTCGACCTTACCGGCCAGCGCCTGCACGGCTTCGGGCAAGTCGCCGACTTCCGCAATGGCAAGCGCCTGAATATTCGCAGCCCGAGCGCGCTTGGCTCGATGCCGCAGCTCGCCCAGCTTGGCTTCGTCGATGTCGAGCGACAGCAACTTGCCGCGGCCTTCGAGCAAGGCGGCGATCGCCAGCGATTTGCCGCCCGCGCCCGCACAGCCATCGACGACCAGACCGCGCGGCGGCGGCGCCACGAGCTCGCAGACAATCTGGCTGCCCTCGTCCTGCAGCTCGAAAACACCTTCGTGAAAGGCGCGCGTCGTGAAGGGATTGAAGGCGCCTTCGAGCAGCAACGAGCGACGCCCGAGACGCCCGCGCACCGCGTTCGCGCCTTCGCTGGTCAACGTCCCGAGCGCGGCCTCGACATCGGTGACGAGCGAGTTGACGCGCAGCGCGCGCGGCGCCGGCTCCGAAAGACTCGCTGCCAGCTGCTCGGCGTCCGCGTACTCGTCGTGCAGTCGTTGCGCGAGCCAATCCGGCAGCGAGCCGAGCAGCGCGATCCGCTCGACGCCCTGCGCGCGCTCGAGCACCGCGCGGTCAGCGTCTGCGAAGCGCTCCCAGCTCACGTCACCCGCCAGCGCGCGCGCTTCGTCGATGCTGCCGGCGCGCTCGAGCAGCCCCGCTCCGAGCACCGTGCGCAGCGCATCGTCGGCTCGCGCCACTCCGAGCTCACCGAGCACCGCTGCCACGCGCCGCTCGCGCCGCAATGCTCCGTACACGAGCCGCGAAAGCTCTTCGGCCTCGGCCGGGGGCGCGCGGCGCGCCTCCAGCGCAGCGCCAATCAAGCTGCTGGCGCGCCCCGCCTGCCGCACCTCGGCGACGACCGACGCAGCTACCAGCGCCAAAGTCTTCACCGGAAAGGGGGTAACCTGTGAACAGCCTGGGGTCACGCCGTTGACTGCCTGGGTACCCTATTTTTTGTTCAGACCTACCCCCTCCACACCCGCCCGGGGCCTACCCCGGGAAGGGCCAAGGCCCGCGCGGATTTGCGGGGGTTGCCACAACTTTTCCTGACCCCCATGTTGAAGGGCTGTGCCCAACAGGTCGTCAGTTTTCTTGTCCGGAGCCCTATCCCTTGGGGTACAAGGGGCGCCTTCCCCAACGGGCAGGGAAGCCTGTTTTGCGGAGCTTTGGGCCCCCCACCACGGTGGGCTGGGCGGGCCCGTCCGCGCGCAGGTACTGAACAAATCACCACCGCACATAGACGCAGGTCCCCCCCATGGCACAATCGACGATTGTGGGTCAGGAAAATGATCGCGTGAAATCCGCAGCTTCCACGGCGCCGTCGCCGGCGTCGAAACGCGGGCAGAGCAAGAAGGGCAGCCAGCGGCCGAAGGGCGGCGCGACCTTTGCTCCTCGCTACACCGTGGCCGGTGAGGACGCGCTGAAGGGCGTCGTGTGGGAGCGCCGTCAAAGCGTCATCACCAATCCTGACGGCTCGGTCGTCTTCAAGATGGAGGGCGCAGAGATCCCGACCGAATGGTCGCAGCTGGCGACCGACATCGTCGTTTCGAAGTACTTCCGCCGCGCCGGCGTCAATGGCGACCGCAACACCGGTGAGACGAGCGTGCGCCAGGTCGTGCATCGCATCGCGCACACCATCCGCACCGCGGGTGAAAACTTCGGCGGCTACTTCGCGACCGAGAAGGACGCGAAGGTGTTCGAGGCCGAGCTCACCTGGCTGATGACCAACCAATACGGCGCTTTCAACTCGCCGGTCTGGTTCAACTGCGGCCTGTTCCACGAGTACGGCATCACGGGCTCGGGCGGCAACTGGGCCTGGAGCGACGCCGCCAAGGACGTGACCGAGACCGCGAACGCCTACGAGCGCCCGCAGTGCTCGGCGTGCTTCATCCAGGCCGTGCAAGACGACTTGATGGGCATCTACGACCTCGTCAAAGCCGAGGCGCGCCTCTTCAAGTACGGCTCCGGCACGGGCAGCAACTTCAGCAACATCCGCGGCAGGCAAGAAAAGCTCTCCGGGGGCGGCACCTCCAGCGGCCTGATGAGCTTTCTGGAAGTGCTGGATCGCGCGGCCGGCGCCACCAAGAGCGGCGGCACCACGCGCCGCGCCGCCAAGATGGTGTGCCTCGACATGGATCACCCCGAAATCGAGGAATTCATCACCTGGAAGGTGCGCGAAGAGAAGAAGGCCAAGGCGCTCATCGCCGCCGGCTACGACAGCGACTTCAACGGTGAGGCGTACCGCACGGTCGCTGGCCAGAACTCGAACAACTCGATTCGAGTGACCGACGAGTTCATGCGTGCCGCTCAGTCGGGCGGCAAGTGGCAGACCATCGCGCGCACCACCGGCAAGGTGGTCGCAACGCTCGAAGCAAGCAAGCTGTGGGATACGGTGGCCGAGAGCGCCTGGGCCTGCGCCGACCCCGGCGTGCAGTACGACAGCACCATCAACCACTGGCACACCTGCCCCAACACCGGGAAGATCAACGCCAGTAATCCGTGTGTCACTGGTGACACGCTGGTGGCGACGGCAGAGGGCTGGGTTCGAATCGACTCGCTGTTGGATCGGGCTTTCGAAGTGGTGGGAGCCGATGGCGCCCTACACGCCATCAAGCCAGCATTCGCCACGGGTACAAAGCCTGTCTACCGCCTGACCACCAAGAGCGGTCTTGAGCTGAAACTGACCGGCGACCACCGAGTGTTCACGCTGAACCGCGGCGACGTGGCCGCTTGCGAGCTTTCGCGCGACGACGTCCTTCAATTGGGTCGACCCGCGTTCGGTCAAGCCTCGCTCGACGAGCGCCTTTCTGAGTTTCTTGGGTTGGTTGCTGGCGACGGTTGCCTGATGGGCGAGCAGCAGACCGCCATGCTGACGCTGGCCCCCGAAGAGGCTGAGTTGGCACGCTACGTTCACGAGCGGCTCAACAGTTTCAAGAAGGAGCACGCCGCCGACGGACGCGCTGCCCGCGATGTTGAAGTCAACAATCCGCAAGGAACTCTTCGCCTTGGAACGAGCGCTCGGTGCGTCGTCGACGAGTTGGTTCGATTCGCGGTTTTGGACAGAGGTAGCGAAAAGAAGGCCTTCCGACCCCTAGCCTTCACTTTGGATCGCGCGTCTTTGGCGGCAGTGCTTCGCGGCCTGTTTACCGCCGACGGCACCGTCGCCAACTACGGAGAGAAGTCCCAGTACGTTTCGCTCGACAGCAGCTCTCTCCTACTCCTGCAGCAGACTCAGTTGCTGCTCCTCTCCTTTGGTATCAAGTCGAAGCTCTACAAGAACCGCCGCCCCGCAGGGCAGACGATGGCACTGCTTCCGGACGGCAAGGGCGGGCGCAAAGAGTATGCGATCCAGCAGATGCATAGTCTGCGGATCAGCAAGGCCTCCCGAGTACGCTTTGAGGAAGAGATCGGGTTCCTTGAAGGGAGTCCGAAACGGAGAACACTTGCTGACCTAAACTCGCAAGTAGCCGCTTACGCAGACCCTCTAATCGACCGGATCGAGAGCCTCTCGTTTATCGGCGAAGAGCCAGTCTACGACCTGACCGAGCCCGAGACCCATCACTTCGTCGCGGCCGGCCTCGTCGTTCACAACTGCTCCGAGTACATGTTCCTCGACGACACGGCTTGCAATCTGTCGTCGTTGAATCTGACCAAGTTCCTCGACGAGCAGGGCAAGTTCGACATCGCGGGCTATCGCCACGCAGTCGACATCTTCTTCACGGCGCAAGAGATCCTGGTGGACTTGTCGAGCTACCCGACGCGCGGCATCGCGCGCAACTCGCACGACTACCGTCCGCTCGGCCTCGGCTACGCCAACCTGGGCACGCTCTTGATGCTGCAGGGCATTCCGTACGACTCGGACAGGGGTCGGGCGATTGCCGGCGCCTTGACCGCCATTCTGTGTGGCCGCGCCTACAAGACCAGCGCCGACATGGCGGCCAGCAAGGGCGCCTTCCCGGGCTTCGACAAGAACCGGGAGCCGATGTTGCGCGTGATGCGGCAGCACCAGGAGGCCGCCTACGCCATCGATCGCGATCTGTGCCCCGAGTACCTGTGGAAGGCGGCAGTCGAGGATTGGGACGGCGCGGTCAAGGCTGGTGAGCAACACGGCTACCGCAACGCGCAAGCCACCGTGCTGGCGCCGACCGGCACCATCGGCCTGCTCATGGATTGCGACACCACCGGCATCGAGCCCGACTTCGCGCTGGTGAAGTTCAAGAAGCTGGCCGGCGGCGGCTACTTCAAGATCGTCAACCAGTCGGTGCCCGAAGCCTTGCGGCGCCTGCGCTACTCCGAGGCGCAGATCAGCGAGATCGTCGCCTATGTATCGGGCACCAACACGCTGCTCGGCGCGCCCCATATCAACCGCGCCGCGCTCAAGCAGAAGGGCCTCAACGACGAAGACCTGAGCAAGATCGAAGCCGCCCTGCCTGGCGTGTTCGATCTGAGCCTGGCCTTCGCGCCCTGGGTGGTCGGTCGCGACACCTACGAGCGGCTCGGCATTTCGGCCGACAAGCTCGGCCAGCCCGGCTTCAGCCTGCTCAAGTTCCTCGGCTTCACGGCCGCTCAGACCGAAGAGGCCAACGACGTCATCATCGGTCGCATGACGATCGAGGGCGCGCCGCACCTGCGCGACGAGCACTACGCGGTGTTCGATTGCGCCAATCGCTGCGGTCGCACCGGCCAGCGCTACCTGGCGCCCATGTCGCACGTCAAGATGATGGCCGCGGCGCAGCCGTTCCTGTCCGGCGCCATCAGCAAGACGGTCAATCTACCGAACGACGCCACGGTCGAAGACGTACGCCAGGTCTACGAGGAGGGCTGGAGGCTGGGCCTCAAGGCCGTGGCGCTCTATCGCGACGGTTGCAAGGCCTCGCAGCCGCTCTCCACCAGCAGCAAGGAGCGCTCGGAGGACGGCGACAAGACCGAAACCGAAGCGGCCGCGCCCATTGCCGTCGCGCCGCCTGCCCCGGTCGCGGCGCGTCCGGAAGGGCACCGCGTGCGGCTACCCCACAAACGCAGCGGTTTCACGCAAGAGGCGCACGTCGGTGGCCATAAGGTGTTCTTGCGCACCGGTGAGTATGAAGATGGCTCGCTCGGCGAGATCTTCATCGACATGCACAAGGAGGGCGCCGCCTTCCGCTCGCTGATGAACTGCTTCGCCATGTCCGTTTCGGTCGGTCTGCAATACGGCGTGCCGCTTTCGACGTTCGTCGAGCAGTTCACGTTCACGCGCTTCGAACCGCACGGCGTGGTGAGCGGGCACCCGAACATCAAGTTCTCGACGTCGATCGTCGACTACATCTTCCGGGTGCTGGGCGTCGAATACCTGCGCCGCTACGACTTCGCGCAGGTCAAGCCGGCCGAAGAGGCGCCCGCCATCGAAGAGCCGTCGCTGCCGAAGCTGATCGCTGCCGACAACGGCACTCCGACGTCAATCGCTCCGCCGAGCCCGTCCTCGATGCCGCCCGAAACCCTGGCGGCGCGCCCCGAGCCAGCTCCGTTCGTGGCGGAGGCGCACGGCGCGCTCGACGCCCAGCTCGAAGAAATGATGGGCGACGCGCCGGTCTGCGACGGCTGCGGCCACATCACGGTCCGCAACGGCGCCTGCTACAAGTGCCTCAACTGCGGCAACTCCATGGGCTGCAGCTAAGATCCGAAGCCCGAGATTTTTTCACAGGGAGATCGGGAGATCAGGAGCTCTGCGAGCGAGAATTTTGGGGGTCGAGTCGAGCGGCGCTCCGCAACGTCGTGCGCGCCTACTGTCGTCGCCGCTCGGCTCGAACCCCAAGAAAATCTCGCACGACTCCCGATCTCCCGATCTCCCTGTGAAATCTCTCGCTCGTTATTCGCCGTCTGGTGCCGCGCCGGTGTCGGGCGGGGGCCGGACGACTTGGCAGGTGGCATCGTCGATGTACAGCTGCAGGTTCGTCGCGCGCACGTAGAAGTGCCAGCCAGGGCGTGAGGGGCCGGGGCCGAGCGGCGTGCCCTGAGCGAAGGTCAACTGCGCCGGCAAGTCCCTAGGCACGTCCTGACCATGAGCGGCATCCCAAACCTGGCGCGTCGTGCACTGGGGCAGCAGTGGCTTTCCAGAATTCGAAGCACTGCGCGCGTCGCCACGTTGTGCGTCATGAATGCCCGCGGCATCGACGCGCGCACTGTAGTAGTAGCCGCGGACTAGGGAATCACCGCGCGGCGCGACGTCCAGCCCGTACCACACCGTCACGCTGCCCTGGTTCGGCCCGCGCAGGTACACCTGACCGTCCGAGCGCACCGCGCTGCACTCGATGGAAGCCAGCTCGGCCCCTCGGCCCCCGAGCTCGAGCACCCTGCGCGCGGCAGCGACGGGGTCAATCGAGGCAATGCCACCCAGCTCGAGCGCAATGCCGGGCGGCTTCTCAGCCCGCGGCGTGCCCGCGTGGCTCGCGTAGCTCACGATGAGCGCCACCACGCCAGCTGCTGCCAAAATCAGCAGCCCCGCAGCTCTTTGTCGCGATTCCGACACTGCCGGCAGCCTAGCCGGCTCCGCGGCGTCAGTCGATGCGGCGGAGCTTGTTGACGCGGCCTTTGAAGTTCCAGTCCATCACGTACAGGTTGCCGTCGGAGTCCCAGCGCGCGGAGTGCGGTGAGATGAAGACGCCATCCTGCCACTGGGGTTTGTCGACGCCATTTTGGGCGCGCAACGCCTCGTTCGGGTTGTCACCCAAGTGGGTGATGAGCGCAAAGTCCTTGTCCAGAATGGTGACGCGCCCGGCCAAGTCGGGCACCACCAGGTGCTCACCGAGCTGGTGAGCGCCACACGGGCGACGGAACAGGCCGTTGCCGCCGATGGTCTTCAGGTGCTTGCCGTCGAAGTCGAAGGTCTGCAGTCGCCCGTTCTCGCGATCGGCCACGACGATGATCGGCGTCGCACCGCGCGTGTCGATCCAGATGCCGTGCGGGGTGTTGAACTGGCCGTCGGCGTTGCCGCCGCCGCCCCAGGATTTGACGTATTTGGCCGACGCATCGTACTTGTGGACCCAGCTCAGGCCATAGCCGTCGGCCACGTAAATGTTGCCGTCGGCATCCACCGCCACGCCGGTCGGCTTGTATTGGTCCGGCGACGCGTACACGCCCGCGCCATCCGGAAACGGCAAGGTGCGAATCACCTGCCCCGAGAGGCTGGTTTGAATCACCTCGTGCCGACCGGTGTGCGTGATGTACATCGTCTCGACGCCGCCGCACTCGCGCACGATGGCCATGCCGTGCAGGCCGCCCGCAAACTCCTGACCCCACTCACCGATGTAGCGACCATCGAGATCGAACATCAAAACCGCCTGGGTCGTGTCGGTGTTGAGGTACACGCGCTCGGCCTCGTCGATCACGATGCCGCCGTGCGTGTTGCCGTAGTCGACGTTGCCCGGTAGTGGCCCCCAGTTCGAGACCCATTCATAGTGGTGAGCACCGCTGCCGAGCAGAACGGGGGTTTGGGCCCGCGCCGTGCCCTCCGGGCCCGCCACGCCCGTCGCCAGGCTCGCACAGCTGCCCGCCAGGTAACCGAGCGCGCGCCGGCGATTCAGTTTGAACGACTCGCTCATGGTAGTCCCTCGGGTGGGGTGCCGCGTCCGTCGCTGACGTCGCCCCAGAAGCTGAATTTGCCGTCGCTGGTCACCGCGCCGGCCGTGCGGAACGACATCGACAGCGCGCTCGCCTTCAGACCCGCCGGCAGCGCGGTTCCGAAGCGCGGTGCGGTGCCCCAGCAGGTCACGCTGCCGTCGCTGGCGATGGCGCAGGCGTTGCTGCGCCCGACCGACACCGATTTCGCAGTCAAACCGGCGGGCACCGTCTGCACGCCGCCCACGTCATCGCCCCAACAGCTCACCGAGTCCGTCGCGGTCACCGCGCACCCGAAGCGCGGCCCCTGCGCCGCGTCGGTGAGCTGGCTACTGACAGCGATGGACTTGGCCTTCAGGTCCGCTGGCGGCTCCGCGACGTGCGACCCGAAGCACTTCACGCTGTCGTCGCTGGCGATGGCACACGTCATGGCGCCCGATGCCGCCAGCGCTTTGGCCACCAAACCCGCAGGCGGCGTGGGCGCGGCGTCGCCCCAGCACGTCACGGCGCCGGCCGCGCCGATGGCACAGGCGTGCACGTCGCCCGCGGCGATCGCGCTGGCTTCGGCGAGGTTCATCGCCGTGGCGGCTGCACCTTCGCCCCAGCAGCGCACCGCGCCCATGGCATCCGGTTGCGTCAGGATGGCGCAAGCGAACGCCCGACCGACCGCCACGGCCTTTGCCTTCAATCCGGGCGGCGCGCTGTCGCGCGAGCCGCCGTTGCCAGCGCCGCCGCAGCGCCCGAAGCACGAAACCGCGCTGCTCGCGTCGATGACGCATGAAGCGAACGCACCCACCGCCAGGCTGCGCGAAGCCTGGGCCGCGCCGCCGCCAGCACCAGCGGCAGCCATGCTACCCGCCGCGCCGCCACCCGTGCCGCCCTGGGCCGTCGCGGAGCCGCCCGAGCCGGGAGCACCGCCGGCGTCCGCGCCGCCCGCTGCGGCGCCCGGCACGGCCGCATCCTTGGAACAGCCACCACACAGAGCCAGGAGCAAGAAAAACGGGCTGGGTCTCACGGGCACGACTCTCCCTTCAGGGCTATCAACCTCGGCTGACGGAGACGATGTTTGCATTCCCAAAAACATGTCTGTGGTCACAAAGTCGGGACGTGCAGGCCAGTTGCCTCAAGCGAGGATCGCGTCGATGGGTGTCGAAACGCGCGTGAGTGGCGTGAGGCGCTGCTGCACACCGCGGTACGGGAACGACAGCAAGTTGTGGTCGATACCGAACAGCTTGAGGATGGTGGCGTGCACGTCGGCGATGTCGACGCCGTCCTTGACCGGCGACCAGCCGATTTCGTCGGTCTCGCCCAGGCTCATACCGCCTTTGACGCCGCCGCCCGCGAGCAGCATCGTGAACGAATCGGGGTGATGGTCGCGGCCGCTGGCAGGATAGAAGCGCGTCTCGCCGATCGGCGTGCGGCCGAATTCGGAGCCAATCACCACCAAGGTTTCGTCGAGCAGGCCGCGCTCGTCGAGATCCGCCAGCAGCGCGCCGATGGGTTGATCGATGTTCCCCGCGAACCACGGGATCTCGGCGTTCAAGCCGCTGTGCGTATCCCACGAGCCGCAGAAGATGTTCACGAAGCGCACGCCCTTTTCCACCATGCGCCGCGCCAACAGGCAGTGCTTGGCAAAGCTGCCGTAGGCGCCCGGCGCCGGCTTGCGCACGCCGTCCGCGAAGGCCACGTCCGGGTCGGCGCGATTGACACCGTAGCGATCCAAGGTCGCGGTGCTCTCCTTGGACAGGTCCACCAGCTCCGGGGCCTCGGTCTGCATCCGGAAAGACAGCTCGTAGTTGTCGATACGGCTCTGAATCTCCGGATCGAGCATCACGTCCTTGTGGAAACCGTTGAGCTTGCTGATTGCGTCCAGGCGGCGCCGCTCGACGCTCGACGAAACTCCAGGTGGCGGCTCGAGGTCCAGGATCGGATTGCCGGTCGGCTGCAGCAGCACGCCGCTGTAGGTGGTGGGCAAGAAGCCGCTGCCCCAGGCCGTCGTACCCGCGTTCACGATCGCCGCCGAGCTCAGCACCATGTAGCCCGGCAGGTTCTGGTTTTCGGCGCCCAGGCCGTAGTTGAGCCACGAGCCCATGGCGGGATGCCCGCCCAGGTTGTGTCCGGTCTGCGCCACCAGCTGCGCGGGGGTGTGGTTGAATTGGTTGGTCACCACCGCGCCGAGCACGCACAGCTTGTCGGCTTGAGCGGCCAGGTTCGGGACCAGGTTCGAAAACCACAGCCCGCCCTGCCCATACTGCTTGAACGTACGACTGGCGTCTGTCGGTAGCAGCACCGCCTGGTTGCCGTCGGTGAAAGCAAAGCGCTTACCCTGAATCAGGCTGGCCGGCGGCGGCTGCCCCGCCAGCTCTTGCAGCTTGGGCTTGTACGACCACAAGTCGAACTGCGATGGCCCGCCCTCCAGATAGATGAAGATGCAGCGCTTGGCCTTGACCGGTAGCGTCTGCGCCTCGGGCACCGCCGCCAGCACGCCGTCCTCTTTGAGCAGCGTGAGCAGTGCGGCCGCGCCGAGGCCGCTGGCAGCGCTGGTCAAGAACTGGCGACGACGCAGGCATTGTCTTTCGAGAATAGGGTGCATGGTCACTCCCGATTGATGACTTCGTCGAGATTCAGAATGGCGCTGGCCACCGAGACCCACGCCGCGGCGTCGGCGGCCGCCACGCCCTGCGGCATGAAGGTGCCAACGGCCGCCGTGGCGCCCGTGGCGTCGTTCGCGTAAAGCGTCTTGCTGTCGTTGAACAACGACTGCAGCTCGCCGAGCTCGGCGTCGGTCGGCGTGCGCGCGGTCGCCAGTCGGAAGGCCAGCGTGATCTGATCAGGCAGGCTGCCCGGCTTCTCTGTTTGGACGCGCTGCGCCAGCGCCTGCGCCGCCTCGACGAACAGCACGCTGTGCAGCGTGGCCAGAGCTTGCAGCGGCGTGTTGCTGCGCGGCCGCCCCGTGTTCGAAACTGCCGCCGACGGCCAGTCGAACACCAGCAGGTTGGGATACATCGCCAGGCGCTTGTGCAGCGTGTACATGCCGCGGCGGTAGCGGTCTTCCCCGGTCGCATCCGGCCAGCTGAAACCGCCATACGCGCCCTGCACCAGTCGGCGCAGCTCGTCGGGCAACGGCGGGAAGGCGCTCGGGCCGCCCAGCTTCGATGAAAGCAGCCCGGCAGCGGCCAGGTGAATGTCCGGCACCACCTCGGCGTCGACGCGCACGCGGTTCTGGCGCCACAGCAGCGTATTTTCGAGATCCTGAGTCACGTCGCTGCGCAGCGCTGCCGACTGCCGGTAGGTGGCGGACATCACGATCTGCTTGATGACGCGCTTGCGCTTCCAGCCGTTGCTGACGAAGTCGCTGGCCAGCCAATCCAGCAGCTCGGGATGCGACGGATAGGTCGAGCGGGCGCCGAAGTCGTCCAGGGTGGTGACCAGCCCTTGCCCGAACAGGTGGTACCAGATGGTATTCACCGCCACGCGGGGCGTGAGCGGATTGCCGGCGTCGACCAGCCAGCGCCCGAGATCGAGCCGGTCAGCCGTGGCCGCCCGCGGCGTGAGCTGGGGCAACACGGCTGGCACCGCCCCGGTGAGCTCCTCGGTCTTGTCCGGGTTCAGGAAGTCGCCGCGCTGAAACAGGTACATCGGCCGCCGGTCGGCAGTGCGCTCGCGCAGCACCATCACCGGCACCCCCGACACGTCCGCGGTCACCTCATCGCCGTCATCGGCGTTGTTGAAGAAGGAAACCAGCTGATAGAATTCCTTCTGCTTGATGTTGTCGTAGGGGTGGCTGTGGCATTGGGTGCAGCCCAACGTCAGGCCCAGCCAGGCCTCGGCCACTGTCGCCGCGCGGTCGATGATGCGCTTGGAGCGGTCCTCTTCCGGATCGATGCCGCCCTCGCGATTGACCAGCGTATTGCGGTGAAAGCCGGTGGCCGCGATTTGCAGTGGCGTCGCACCGGGCAGCAGATCTCCGCCCAGCTGCTCGATGGTGAACTGATCGAACGACTGGTCTTGATTGAAGGAATCGACGACCCAATCGCGCCAACGCCAGGCGTTGCTGCGAACATTGTCCTTCTCGTAGCCGTCGGAATCCGAATAGCGCGCGACGTCCAGCCAGTGTCGACCCCAACGCTCACCGAAGCGCGGCGACGCCAGCAGGCGATCGACCACGGTCTCGTAGGCGGTCGGCGTCGCGTCGGCGACGAAGGCGTCCACCTCTTGCGGGGTCGGCTGCACGCCGTTCAAGTCGAGCGATACCCGGCGGATCAGCGTCGTGGCATCCGCTTCGGGCGAATGCGTGATCTTCGCGGTATCCAGGCGATTGAGGATGAAACGATCGATGGGCGTCTTGATCCAGGCCTCGTCGCTCACTGCCAGCTGCGTCGGGTCCGGCTTCTGCACCGCCGAGTACGCCCAATGCTGCGGCCAGGGCGCGCCCTGGAAAATCCAGCGCCGCAACTTGTTGATCTTCTCGGCCGGTAGCGCCTGCTGCCCGAGCGGCATGCGATACATCGGGTCGTCGAGAGTGACCTTGACGTAGAGCAGCGAGCTGTCGGGGTCGCCGGCTTGGCCGAGCACGAACGCAGCCTTGTCGCGCGTCTGCAAGTTCAGTGGTGGCTTGCCCAGCTCGCGCACGCCGCCGTGACAGCGCACGCAGTAGTCACCCAGAATCGGTTGGATGTCGCGGAAGAAGTCGACCGGCACGTCGTCGGCCGGCAGTGCGCCTGCCCCGCCAACGCCGCCTGCGCCGCCGCCACCCAGTGTGCCTTCGGCGCCGCTGGACCCCGCGGAGCCCCCCGTGGCGGATGGCAAACCGCCCGGACCCTTGCCACTACCAGTGCAAGCCGTCAGGGCCAGGACCAGGGCAAGGAGGCAATTCGAACCGGACAGCTGATGGGTCATGCGGGCTCCGTCTCAGCGCTCACACGTGGGCAGTTCTCCTACAGACCTAGGCAGTCGTCGGACTGGTCCACGCTTGGGCCAAAAAAATCAGCGCGACGAAAAATGGAAGCCAATCGGCGCCTACCGACAAATTCTTTGGTCCGCGCTGGCCCCGAGCAGGGTCCTATCTTTGAAGGGACAAAAGCCCCTGGCGTCCCTGGAGAGTCCTTGCCCACCCTGCGCCTCATCCCCCGCTCCGAAACGGAGCCCGCACCCCAAGCGGCCGAAGGCGGCGTTGCCACGTCGGGGTCGGGGTCGGGGCCGGCCAGCGCGCCGCTCGACTTCGATCGACTGTTCCAGCTCTATGCGACGGACGTCGCAGCTCGTGGCGTGGCCATGCTCGGCTCGCCCGACGAAGCCGACGATCTGGTGCAAGAAGTGTTTCTGCGCGCCTACCGCGCGCTCGGTAGCCTGACCGATCCGGCCGCCGTCAAACCCTGGCTGATGACGATCGCGGTGCGCGAGGGATTGCGGCGCCTGAAGCGGCGCCGGCTCAGCCGCTTGTGGCTGCCGGGTCAGGACTTCGACTTCGAACGCCTCGCCGATCCTGGTGCGCCGCAAGACGTCAAGCTGCAGATCGGTCGCCTGTTTCGCGTGCTCGACAAGCTCGCTGCCGAGCTGCGCGTCGCCTGGGTGCTGCGCCACCTGGAGTGCGAAACGACGGAGAAGGTTGCAGAGCTGTGCGGCTGGAGTCTCTCCACCACCAAGCGCCGTCTCAATACCGCGCACGAGCAGGTCACCAAGAGGATGGGCGCATGAGCGACCCGACCGACTTCGCCCGGCTGCGCGCCGGCCTGCGGCGCTGGAGCGAAGCCGACGTGCAGGCTGCGCTCGAAAGGTTCCGCGAGCGGCGCGCGGCCACGGTCGCGCTAGAAGACACGGTGGCGCAGACGCGCCAGGGCTTGCGGCGCTGGGAGCCCGAGCAGGTCGAGCGGGGCCTGGCGGAGTTCCGCTTTCGTCGGGGTGAAGTGCGCCAGAACCGCCGCGCGCTGCTGCGCGTCGCGGCCGGAGTCGCGCTGGCCGCAGCGTTGGTGCTGGTCGGCTGGCGGGTGCTGCGCCAGCCCCAGGCCGCGGAAACAGCGCACAAAATGGCCGAGCCCCGGCCAGTGCAGGCTCAGCTGGCAGCGGCGGCTGCAACACCGCCGGACATCGCGTTTCCGGACGGCAGCCGCGTCACGCTGGGCGATCGCGCGAGCCGCGTCGCGGTTTCGGAAAGCTCGGCCGAGCGCGTAGTCGTGGTGGTGGACGCAGGCCGCGCCACCTTCCGCGTGAAGCATCGGCCGGAGCGCGCCTTCTTGGTGAAGGTGGGCGACGTGCTGATTGAAGACGTGGGCACGGTGTTTCGCGTGGAGCGCGGCGCCGAGCAGGTCACGCTCCATGTCGAGGAGGGCAAGGTGCGCGTCACCTGGCAGAGCCAGGCGCGCGAGCTCCAGGCGGGCGCGCAAGGCACCTTTCCCCTCGGACCAGCAGCGCAGCCGAGCGAGAAGGACCAGGTGTCGGGCGCAGCGCCCGCCGGCGAGCCCAAGCCGGCCAGCGAGGCGGGCTGGCGCGCGGCGGCTCGTGAGGGCCGCTACGCCCAAGCCTTCGAGCTACTCGAAAAAGACGGCTTCGGCAGCGTGCGGGAGGATCCGAGCGACTTGCTGATGGCCGCCGACGTGGCGCGGCTCAGTGGGCACCCGGCTGAAGCCGTGGCGCCGCTGCGCAAGCTGGTAAGGCGCCACCATGGGGACCCGCGCGGTCCCGCCGCTGCGTTCACGTTGGGCTCGGTGCTGCTCCGGGACTTGGGGCGACCGGCTGAGGCGGCGCAAGCTTTTGCCCAAGCCGAGCAGCTGGCTCCTGGCGGTAACCTGGCTGAAGACGCGCTGGCTCGCGCCACCGAGGCCTGGTTGCGCGCCGGGGACCGCGCACGGGCCGAGGCGACCTTCGCGCGCTACTCGAGCTCGCATCCGGGCGGACGACATCTGGCGCATCTGAAGCAATTGCTCCAAAGTCCGCGTTGATGCTTCCGGCCCTGGCTATGGGGCTCACGCTGGGTCTCTTGCCGCAAACCAGCGCGGCCGCGCCGCGGTCCATCGCGGACCGCATCAGCATCGACGACTGCGTCGACGCCGATCGCGGCGAGATCGTGCGGCTGTTGGAGGTCGAGCTCGGCGCGCTCCAGAGCGACGCTGGCGCAGCTGGCGGCGACTTCAGCCTGCGCATCACCTGCAGCGACCAGCCGGGCATGGTCCAGGTCGTCGAACAGCGTGGCACTGCCACCAGCACGCGCCTGCTCAACCTGAGCGGCCTCGACGCTGCCGCCCGCAAGGCGCGCGCGCGCGAGCTGGTGCTGGTCATCGCCGAGTTGATGCGCGGCGGCACCGAGCCGCCGCGCGCCAAGCCACGCCCGACGCCACCCGCGCCAAAACCAGCGCCGCCCCCCAAGCCCGAGCGGCGCTGGCTGGAGCTGTCATTGCTCGGCAGCGCCGAAAAGTACTCGGGCGGTTACTCGCAGCTGGGGCTGGTCGGCGGCATTCGATGGCTGCCAGTCGGACCCTTGCTGCTCGACGCGCGCCTGGGTGCGCACCTGGCGCCGACCCTGCACGCAGCAGCCGGGGACGTGCAGGCGCGCAGCGGTACGCTGGCGTTCGGAGTCGGGCTGGATTTGCTGCCCGGCGAGCACGCAGCTGGCCTCGCGCTGCTTTCCCTGCTGGAAGGTCAGTGGGTGTTCGTCGAGGGGCACAGTCACCTGCCGACCAGCGCAGGCCAGTCGAGTAACGGCTGGGCCTGGGTGCTCAGCGTCGGGCCCTCGGCGTGGCTCGCGCTGGGTAAGCGTGTGCGTATCGTCGCCGAGCCCGCACTGCTGCTGCCCATCCAGTCGCTGAGCATCGAGGACCGCGGTCGCGACGTGTCGCGCATCTCGGATTGGGGTGCGGCCGCCAATCTCGGAGTTTCGTTTTGGCCGTGATGCCGACGCAGCAATGGCTGCTCGCCGCTGCGGTGCTGCTGGCCGGCTGCGACGCGACTCGCCTCACCGCCTTCATCGAAATCGCGCAGCGGCCTGCGCAGGCTGGCGCTGACGTCGGCTCGAGCGGCAGCGGCAGCGTGGCTGGCTCCGGCGGCAGCGCGGGCTCGGAGCCCGAAGCGCGCTGCAATCCGTGCGACGACTTTCCCGAAGCGCCCATCGTCGATGACTCGGGCGCCGTGCCCGTACCCGACGACGTCGGCGATTTGTTCGGCCAGCCCGATGCCGCGGGCGTGGGGCCTTGCTTGATAGCGCCCGAGCTGGGCTCGCTGTTTCCGAGCAACTGGCTGAGGCCGCGTTTCCGCTGGATCGCAGCCGTTGGCCAGAGCCTGTTCGAGCTGCGCCTGCATGCCGCGGTCGAGCGCCACGATCTGGTCGTTTACACCAGCAGCACGGAGTGGACACTGCCAGAGGGGCTGTGGCGCGCGCTCACCCAAAATGTCGTCGACCAACCCATCACGGTCTCGCTGCGCGGGCTCGATCCGAGCGCCACACCAGCGCTGCCGTCGCTAGCTTTGACCGGTAGCATCAGCATCGCACCAGTCGCCGCTACCGGCAGCGTCCGTTACTTCACCAGCACCGGGGCCCCCACCCTCAAGCGCTTTGCGGTCGGCGAAGAAAGCGTGCACGAGGACCTGACTCCCGCCGCGACTACCGGCAAATGCGTGGCTTGCCATTCGACGACGCCAGACGACGCTTTCGTTGCTGCCTCGATCAGCTCCGACACCGCCAACGGTAACCCAGCCCATATCGAGCTGCACGGCATCGGCGGCGGCGATCCACCCAGTTACCTCACCGAAAGCTCGCGTGCGCTGCTCCTGCGCGAGGAGCAGCATTTCCCGAGCTTCAGTAGCGCGCACTACGCAACGGGTGATCGCGTCATGGTGCACGTGCTCAATGGGCAACTGGCCTGGACCGATCTCGAAGCTGGCTCGCAAACCGAGGGCGGCGGCTGGGGAATCTTCCAGCGCAGCGGGGACCCCGCGGCCAGCATCACGCACCCCACGCTGAGTCACTCGGGCACGCGCATCGCCTACACCAGCATTGGCCAGCCCCTCACCATCGCCATCGCGGATCACACCGATGTGTACGTCGTGCCCTACGCGGAGCGGCAAGGCGGCGAGGCCACCGCGCTGCTCGGCGCCAGCTCGCCGGACTACAACGAGTACTATCCGGCCTTTTCGGCCGACGACGCTTTGATCGCCTTCAACCGCAGCTTCTCGCCCCCGCCCGCCGTGCCGACGGATCCGCTCACCAGCGGCACCAGCACTTACGCCAATCCACAGAGCGAGCTGTACGTGGTGCCGGCGGCCGGAGGCGTCGCGCACCGTTTGCTCGCCAACGATCCACCGGCCTGTCTCGGCAAGACCAGTCCCGGCGTCTCCAACAGCTGGGCCAGCTGGTCGCGGGAGGTCGTGAGCGCAGCCGGCAAGACCTACTACTTTCTGGCGTTCTCCTCGACGCGCCTGGATGCCATGCGCGGCCAGCTCTACGCGACCGCCGTCGTCATCGACAGCAGCGGACAGATCACGACCTACCCAGCGCTCCACTTTTGGAATCAACCCGAGCTCGAGAGCAACCACGAGCCGATCTGGCTGACGCCCGGCGCTTTCGAATCGCCCTAACGAAGCTCCAAGCTCGGATAGGTCGATTTTGGGGCCGGGGCCCCAAAATTCAACGCGACCGAGCCCCAAAAACCAATGAGGAGTGCGCCCGCTTTCGCTTTTGACACGTCTAAGCTAGAAACAATGCCCATGAAGCCGCTTCGTTCGGTCGTTGCGATCATTGCGTCTGGGTTCGTGCTGCCGCTCGTCATCTCGTCGTACGGCTGCAAAAAGGACGAGCCGCCGCCGCCATTGCCTTCGGCGCCGCCCGCGGCCTCCACGCCGGCCGCGGCCCCGCCCACTCTGGAGCTGGCGCCCGAGCCGGTGCCCAGTGACTCGGCCGAACCAAAGAAGCCGACTGGCACCGGCGGCCCCAGCGCCAGCCTCGGCAAGTGCTGCGCAGCGCTGATCCAAAACTCCAAGAGTGCGCCGCCGCCCAACAACACCATGATGCTCCAGGCGGGTCAGCTGTGTCAGGCCGCGGTCGGTGCAGGTCAGGCGGCTCCGGCCGTGATGGCTGCGATCCGCGGTGCGATGGGCGGGGCCGCTCTGCCCGCCGGTTGTCAGTGATGTCGGGCGCCGCGCTGGGCGCGGCGATCGTGGCGACCGCGCTGCTGTTGATACCCAGCGCGAGCGCCGCGCAGACCGAAACACCGGTCGACCCGGGCCACGCTGACAGCGAGGCGGTGACGCTGGTCTACGTGGACAGCGCGCATCGCCGCTGCCCGAGTGAAGACGAGTTCCGCGCCGAAGTGACGCGCCTGACCAGTAAAGCGCGCTTCACCAAGGAGGCGGGCGCGCGCAAGATCCGCATCGAGCTCGAGACGCGCGCCGGCGAAGTGCGCGGACGCCTGATCACCGGGGACGGCAAGACTCAGTCCAGCCGCGTGGTGCGCGGCAGGTACTGCACCGAGGTGTCGAGCGCGCTTGCGATTGCGGTGGCTCTGACCATCGACCCCGAAGCTCTGAGTGGCAGCAGCGAGCCCCCCGTAGAGACGCCGAGCGGTGAGCCCCCCGCGAAGCCCGACCAGAAACCCGAGACCAAACCGGAACCGAAACCACAGCAGGAAAAACCCAAGCCCGCGCCCAAGCCCCTGAAGCTGTGGTGGGGTCTCGGCGCGGGGCTAACGCTGGAGAATGCTTGGGCGCCACAGATGAAACCGGGCGGGCACGCCTTCTTGCTGTTCGGTGTCGGCGACCGCTTGCGCATCGCGCTCGGCGGCACGCGCTTTCCAACCCGTGAGGATGATGATCTCAGCTTCGACGCGTGGTTCGGTCACGGCACCATTTCGGTCAACCTCGCGCTGGTCGGCAGCCTGCGGCCGTACGCGGCGCTCGGCTACGAAGCCGGCGCGGTGAACGCTTCGGGCACTGGACTCTCCAAAAAAGTGGAAGCGCAGCGACCCTGGCAAACATTGAGCGCGGGGCTGGGCTTGCGGCTCGAAACGGAAGGGTTCTTTCTCCAGTTAGCTGGCAGCTTGGTGGTGCCCATTTCCCGACAGCGTTACCTGGTATCCGACCCCAATGGCGTTTTGCAGCCAGTTTTCGAGGTTCCGCGTTTCGGCCTCAAGCAAGAGACCAGTCTGGGCGTGTTTTTGTGATCAGCCGAGCACGCCAAGGAAACCCAGAAAGTGAATGCCCTGGGCTTCCGCCTCCACTGCTCGAGACCTCGACGAGGTCAACGGCCCGCCTTCCGGGATCCGGCAGAAAGCCGCCGGTTCTGGGGGGGGACTTGCCGTCCTACAGGGTGGGCGTGCAGGCTTCGTGCACCGGAAGATGTCGATCGATTCGGCGCGCCTAACGCGCGTCGCGCAAGAGCACTTGGATTTCGTGTGGCGCTGCCTGAGGCGCTTCGGCGTGCCCGCGGCGGATGCGGACGATGCTGCGCAGCAGGTGTTTCTCGTCGCAGCGGACAAGTTGTCGGAGGTTCCAGTGGAACGCGAGCGCGCGTTCTTGTTCGCGACCTCGGCACGCATCGCCGCCAACGCGCGCCGCTCGATTCGTCGTCGCCAGACTGCGTACGACAGTCTTTCGCAAGCTCCCGAAGAGCCCAGCGTGTCGCAAGAAGACGCGTCGGATCAGCTTCGTGCGCGCGCGCTTTTGGATCAAGTCATGGCCGACATGCCCGATGACCTGCGCGAGGTGTTCGTGCTGTTCGAAATCGAGGAGATCTCGATTCAGGACATCGCGACGACGCTCGACATTCCCATCGGCACCGTCGGGTCTCGCCTGCGCCGCGCGCGCCAGGCGTTTCAGCAAGCCGTCACACGGCACCGCGCGCGAATCGGTTTCAGGCAAGGAGCGGTGGGATGAACGACCCGACACGATTGATTGACGAACCCGGAGGCGACGAGCTGGAAGCCTCGCTGCTGCGCATGGCGCGGAGCGAGGGGCCCTCGGCCGACGGTCGTCGGCGCATCTTGGCCGGTATCGCGGCCGCTGGTGCGGTCTCGGTGGCCAGTGAGACAGCGGCGGCAACCGCCAAGAGCGCTAGCAAGACCGCGGTAACCAAGTGGGGCTTGCTCGGTGTCGCAGCGGTAGCCATTCCGGCCGCGCTGCTTCTCAGAGGTGGGCAAGAGCAGACCCAGCCGACCCAGCTCAAGGCTCCGCCCAGCGCCCTGCAGGCCCCTGCTACCGACGTCAAGGCTCCGGCCGCCCCGGCCCAGGCCGAAGGCCCGGCGCCGGTCACGGTCGACGATCTGCCAGCACTGCCCACGCCGGGTGCCGGCAGCGCAGCCAAGAACCAGGGCAGCCTGGCGGACGAGGTCGCGCAGCTACAGAAGGCCAAGCTGGCGCTCAAGGGCGGCAACGCCGCTCAAGCGCTCAGCGAGCTGGGTGTCTACGCGCAGCGCTTCCCGCACCCCATGTTGGGCGCGGAAGCCAGCGTGGTGCGCATCGAGGCGCTCAGCGCCAGCGGCGACAGCGCGCGCGCCAAGTCGATGGCCGAGTCCTTCTTGGCCAAGAATCCCAACAGCCCGTACGCGGCACGCCTGCGTAGCCTCACCGGCGCCAAGTAAAGTAACGCTCGATCGGCCGTTGTGGATTGAGGCCGTTGTTTGTGTTGGGCTGCCCAGCTGGGCAGCCAGAAAACAGGGCCTCTCCAACCAACGCATCCGAGCAGCCCTCTAGTGCTGCGCAACACCCTAACGATCGCAACCAAAATTCCGCAACGATTCCGCGCCTTGCCAACCAGCGGCCGGCATACTTCCGATCGTTACGTTGACCCAGCCGTCACACCAGCGCGCGCGGCCGCAACCAGCGCGCACTGCGGTGTCGAGTCGTGCGTGGCGTCGACGCAGGGTCACGCGATGCTAACGAGTGGAAGTATGCCGACGCGCGGGCCGGATTGCGCAGATTCATTGGGGAAAAATCGTAACGAACGTTAGGGCGGTCGGCGGCGAGATCAGGGAAGGTCGAGAGTGTTCGACGCGCCTACTTCACGATCACGACGCAGGTCTTGGTGGCCTCGTTGCACTCCTGACCCACGTCGCAGCCGGTGCCGTCGATGTCGGTGCGGCATTTGACCTCGCGTGTCCAGATACCGAGGTGGCTCGACTGGCCGGCGTCCTGAAACGGCAGCCAGATCGGTGCGCTCGAGGGATCGGTCGGCAGCTTGGTGATGTCGATGGCGCTCATCCAGAGCTGCGCCACCTTTTCCATCTCGCCGCGGCTGTCGTTGTCCAGGACCAGCCCGTAGTTGAACTTGCTGTTGAAGGTCAAAAACATCAGCCCGCCTTGCTCGTCCGGCAAGAACGGAGCGAACTTCGGGAACGTCGACCACTTTTCGGCTTCGTGGGTGGCGTTGGTCAGCTCGTACACGGTGCCACCCTCGCGCGCCACGAGCCGCAGCCGCGCCTTGCGCTGGTCGTAGCTCTTGGGCGTGGGTGTTTCGCCCGGCATGATCGGCGCAGATGCGAAGGCGACGTATTTTCCATCGGGCGACCAGGTCGGATAGAAGTGAAATTCGCTTTCGCTGCCGGCCACGATGACTTGAGGCGTGCCCAGGGTGCCCGCCGCCAGGTCGACGCTCATGACCGCGATGTCGCCGTGCTGCACGGCGATAGCGGAATCGATCTGATCCGAAAGCGTCAGCACCAGCGCATCGTCCGTCGGCGAAAACTCGGGAAAGAAGGCGGCCTTGTTGTCCATGTCCGCCTTCTCGAGCGTGTCGATGGTGGTACCGGGAGGGCCCACCGGATCGTCGCGCGCCGAGCACTTCAGTACCAGGCCGTCGTTGTAGGCGACCACGACGCGGCGGCCGTTCTCCGAAAGCGCCATCATCGAGCTGTCATACACGGCGTCCGCGGGCGGCTGGATGAACGGCTCCTGGGGCCGCGCGGTTTGCGAAGCTACCAGCACGCCGGTGCGCTGGTCCTCACCCATGCCATCTTCGTTGCGAGCCGTGAAAGCGATCGTGCTGCCGTCACGGCTCACGCTGTGACACGCGCCGCAGTCGCGCGTGTTGGTCTGGCTCTTGGGCATGATGAAGGGCTCGGCTCGATCCGCGCCGAACGGTAAGCGGAAGATCCCCGTCTCCTGGTCGCCGGGCACGCCCGAGTAGAGCGGCACCTTGCTCCAGTAGTAGAAGCCCTTGTTCTTGAGCTCGCTGGGCGTCACGCTGATCGGCACCGGCACCGACGAACCGATCACACCGCTGCGCGCCGTCGACCCGGTCACCGTAATCATCACCGGCTTGCCCACCAGGTCCTCGCGAGCGGCGTCCCAGGTGGCGCCCTTGAGCAGGTAGCGACAACCGTCACCAGCAAGCGCGATACACGGCGTAAAAAAGTCGTAGGCCAGTGACGCGTCCGGCGTCCCCACGCGTACGCGGAACACGCTGAAGTCGCTGCGCCCCTGCCGGAATTGCACGGTGAGCTGCCGCAGATCCTTGGGGTGCACGGAGCCGGGCAACGGGTAGACGATCTGAGGCGAGCTGCCGAGCTTGGCTACGGGATTGAAGAACCAGTCGCCGGCATCGGCCGGAGCGCCCTGCTCGAGCAGACAGCGCGATTCACAGCGATAAGCGACATGCGTGCTGCCCAGGTACGCGTCTTCACCCTGGCAGCCGGCGAGCAGCAGCCCCACCACGCCGAGCGTGGCTCGCCTCATTCCCACCTCACGTCGTCGATATAGAGATCGACCGGAGCCGGGTGGCTCTCGGACTCGATGGCCCAACCGAAGGGCGAAACCACGTCCTGGTAGGTGGTGGTCGACAGATCGATCACCACCTGCTGAAAGGTCTGATCGAGCGTCGCATCCTGGGGGACACCGAAGGTGTCCTTGTAGGGCAGCTTATCGGTCGTGTTGCCTTCCCAGTTGTTGGCGCCACCCGCGCGGAAGTGCACGAGCGCGCTATCTGCCGCACCGACCTTGGCCCAGAACACCACGCGCTTGGCGCCGGGCTCGATTCGACGCGGTGGCACAGTGCCCAGAGCTTGCTCGCCATTCGGCCCGACGTCTTGAAACAAAATGCCCAAGTATCCCTGGTAGTCGGGATCTTCGGCGGCCAGCGGCGTGTAGCGGTAGCGTCGGCACACGCCCTGCACCGACGGCATGCGATCGTTGCCGCAGGCGCGACTGTTGATGTCGATCACGTCACGCCCGCAGTCCGCGTCTCCGAAGCAGCCGTTGGGAACGAAATAGTCGTCGACCAAAAACGGCAGCCGCAGCACGCTCGCATCGGTGGCGGGTGGCGGCCCCTCGTCAGCCTGCGGCGGTGGCAGCTCACCGCCGGACGAGCAACCCAGGAGCGCGAGGCAGCTAACGACGCAAATGGTCGAAGCCCGGACCCAGCGCCAGGCGCTGTCCGGTGGCGAGCTCGAGCTCTGACCCGCGGCCACGTTCTATTCTACCCACGACTTTGGCCCGTGCAGGGCGGCGGGCCCTGGGGCCGGCAGCGAGCAGTGCGTAATCTTCACCGCCGTTGACCGCCAGGGCCACCCCGGGCTCCCCCAGCAAGTCGCCGAGCTCACAAAGCTCCGTCGAAACCAGCGCTTCGAGGCGCCCGGCCTCCAGCACGACCTTGACGCCGCTGGCGCGAGCGAGCTGCCCGGTGTCCCCTGCCAGGCCATCGGAAACGTCGATAGCGGCCCGGGCGCGACCGGCCAAGGCGCGACCTGCCGCCAGCAGAGCCTCGGGCCGAGCCCACGCGGCGCGTGCCTGGGCCGCGATGCGCCGCCAGCGCGCCGGCACGCGCAGCCGTTGCTGGTGCAAGAGCAACCCCGCGCGGGCCAGCCCGACGTCCCCGAGCAGCCACAGCTCGTCCCCCGGGCGTGCACCCGAACGCAGCAGGGGGCGCCCGACGCTACCGAGCACCGTCGTCGTCACCGACAACACCGGTCCGCGCGCCACGTTGCCACCCACGATCGGCAGCTTCAAGCGGCGCGCCGCCTGGGCCTGACCGCGCGCTAACGCGCGCAGCTTGCCCAGCGGAAAACCGCGGGGCACGTGCAGACTGGCGACAGCCGCCAGCGGCGTCGCCGCCATGGCCGCCAGATCGCTGGCGGCCGCTTGCAGCGCGCGATAGCCCACGTCTTCGGGCGATAGCCAGCGCAAGTCGAAGTGCACGCCCTCGACCTGATCGTCCACGCTGAGCGCGATGCGCTGCTTGCCGAGGCGCAGCACCGCCGCATCGTCACCGATGCCGACCTCGACACCAGCGCGCGAGCCAGCAAGCTCGCGCGCCAGGGCCGCGATCAACGCGAATTCACCGGTGGCCATACTCAGCCGATGGTGGCGCGCTTGACCGGAATCGTCACCACGAAAACGGTGCCACGCGGCTGGTTCGACTCGATGCGAACCGCGCCGTCGTGCCCATCCACCAGGCGCTTGACGATCGATAGGCCGAGCCCGGTGCCGCCCGCCTCGCGCGTGCTGCTCGAGTCCACCTGGTAAAAGGCGTCGAACACGCGGTTGCGCTCGGTTTCCGGAATGCCGATGCCGGTGTCGGCGACGCGCATCTCGACCGCGGTGCGACGCGCCCCGAGTAGCACCATGCCGCCCGCGTCCCCGCTGGCCTGCGCGTCCATGCCGGTGATCTTGGCCGTCAGCTTGACCGAGCCCGAGACCGGCGTGAACTTGATGGCGTTCTCGGTCAGGTTGAGCAGCACCTGACGCAAGCGCTCGGCATCGGCCCAGATGCCGGGCAGGCCCTTCTCGACCTCCAGCGCCAGCTCCACTTCCTTCTTGCGCGCGGTGGGTGCCATGGTCGCGACCACGTCTTTGATAAGGGCGGTGACGTCCACGTTGTTCTTGCGCAAGCTCATCGTGCCGCTCTCGAGCTTGGACAGATCGAGCAAGCCCTTGATCAGCGACAGCAGCTGGTCACCCTTGTCGCGGATGGTCTGCACGAAGTCTCGTTGCTCGGGGGTGAGCGGGCCGGCCAGGCCCTCCACCAGCATCTCGCTGTAGCCGATGATCGACGTGAGCGGCGTGCGCAGCTCGTGCGAGACGGTAGCCAAGAAGTTGCTCTTGAGTCGATCGAGCTCTTTCAAGCGATCGTAGGCAACCTGCAGCTTTTGTTGCTTGTCCTCCAGCTCGCGAAAGCTCTCGCGCACACTGGCCAGGTGCATGTTGCTGGTCAAGAGGGCGCGATGGCCGCTGAACAGCAGTAAGTCGAGCACGCGCGCCAGGTGCCGCGCGACGCGGCTGATGGTCTGCTCGTCACCCTGCGGCAGCTTTTTGTAGAGCGCGCGCAGGTTCTGAGCGTCGAGCTGCGGATCCAACGTCAGCAGCTTCTCGGCGGGCTCGCCGTTGGGCACCGGCGAGAACGGTCCCAAAATCATGCGCCCAATCTGGCGCGAGTCGTAGATGATGGCGGCCACGCGGTACAGCGCACCCGTGACGCACGTGTAGTGCGCCTCGCCATCCTCGCCAGGCGCCAGAGACTTTACCGCAGCCACTACTTCCGACAGCGCAGCACGACCGTTGCGCGAGGTGTTCAGGTACGCGTAAAGCTCGATGGAATCGGCCGCGTCGGCCAGCAGCTTGCCATCCTCGGTGAACACGCGGATCGGCACGGCGAACAGCTCGTTGGCGCTCTTGATCATCTCGGCCAAGCCGTCGCGTGAAACCAGATCCTCCAGCCCCATGTTGGCGCCGAGGGTCAGCTCGTCCAAGGTTTTGGGCGGGGCCGCCGACATCGACATCAGCCGGCCTCCGGCTTCAGCACATCCAACGCGCCCCCCACGCAGGCGCCCAAGATCTGATTCAGCGGCCGGCTGTCGCCCAGCTTCTTGGCGACGCTGGCCAGGAAGGCCTCCGAATCGAAGCCGAACTTCTTGTTCAGATCGTGCTCGGCATCGAGCGCGCTCCAGGTCAGGTGCAGCAAGCCGACGAAGCTCTCGACCACGCCCGTACCGCGCGTCGCAACGGCCAGGTACACTGGCTCGCGCCCTTGCGAAGCAAGCTCCGCAATCTCCGCGTCGCTGCGCACGTCGGGCAAGTCACGCTTGTTGAACTGAATCACCACCGGCATCTGCTTCAGCGTGAGGCCGTGCTGCTTCAGGTTCTCTTTCAAGTCGATGAAGGACTCGGCGTTGTGTTGCGTCTCGGCGCTGCGCGAGTCAGCGATGAAGGCGATGCCGTCCGCACCCTGCACCACCAGGCGCCGCGTGGAAGCGTGGATGACCTGCCCGGGAACCGTGAACACCTTCAGGCGCACTGCCAGGCTGCCCTGGTTGCGGAAAGTGAGCGGCAGCAAGTCGAAGAACAGCGTGCGGTCGTCGCGGGTCTCCAGGGTCATCAGGCGGCCGCTGGCGCCGGGTTCGGCGGTCTTGTGTAGTGCCTGGAGATTGGTGGTTTTCCCGCTGAGAGCTGGCCCGTAATAGACGAGCTTGACGGTCAGCTCCCGGTTCACGAAATCAAGCTGCAAGGGGACCTCGAGGGGAGCAGGCTACTAGGCTCAAAACAGACAAGGTTTTCATACTAACATGGGCCCCTCGGTGCCCTATACGGTCGTTTTCTTGCTGTATTCAGCCGGCGGGGCTGTTTCCGCGCCGCCGCGCGCGCAGCTGGATGACCTTTACGACTATGGCGCGGCGCGGGGGGTGAGCTTCGTTCCGCTCGGCTCGAGCCGCGCAGCCGGCCTGCCGGCGTACGACGCCGGCCTCGCCGACAACCTGGAGGCCGAGCTCGAGCAGGCTCGGACCGCACTTTCGGCGCTCGAAGAGGAGGCCGCCCTGCCCCGCTTGCAGAAGGTCGAGGCAGACCTGCTCGCGCACCCACACTTACCCCAGGCGGCCTTCTTGATGGCGGAATGCCTGAGCTTGCAAGCGCAGGCAGCGGCGGGGCACGACGCCTCGCACGCGCAAGCGCTACGCGCCCAGCGCGCCGCGCTCGAAGGGCCGCGCGCCGTGGCGTTCGGAGAAAGCTCGAGTGAGGCACCCGCGGTGGCCAGGACGGTCGTGCAGATCGTGGGTCTGGCGACAGCGGATGAGCTCGAGGTGGACGGCGCCTGGCACAGCCCTGCCGAACGACACTACGAGCTCGCGCCCGGCCTCCACCATTTTCGGGTGCTGCGCGGCGGCCACCCCGTTTTTGCGACGTTCAGCCAAGTGAAGGCGGACCAAACCGAGCTCACGCTGGCCGCCTCCAAGCTCGTGCCCTGCAGCGCGGAAGATCTTTCGAAGGTCGATCTGGGTCTGATTGTCGCCGGCCAGCCGCCGCCACCAGGCGTGACGTGCCAGCGCTGGGCGGTGGTGCGCCTGGAACCGGGCGGTGTCGGCGTGGCCATGTGTGGACGCGAGAGCTGCGGCGCCTTCGTGCACTGGCAGCGCCGCAAGCCGGCTGCGTTCACGCCGCTCGTCGTCGATCGCAGCCGCTTACCGGCTTGGGCCGGCTTCGCGATCGCCGGCGCTACCGCCGCGATGGCGACGAGCCTGGTGCTATGGCAATCCGGCGCGCTGGATCGCGGGCAACGGGCGGCGACGACGCTCGAGTATGGCGGCTTGAATCCTTAGGCAGGGGACAGGGGACAGGGATCAGGGGACAGGGGTCAGTTGGCCCAGCGTGAGCGGGCGTTGGCGATGGCGGCGACGACCGTGGCTTTGGCGGGGCCGCCGATGAGAGAGCGGCGTTCGACCGCCGCTGCAGGATCGAGGGCGGACTTCAAGCCTTCGCCCACGAGAGAGGCGTGCGCGGCTTTGAGGACGTCGGGCGGCAACTCGCCGAGCTGAACGCCGCGCGTCTCGGCTTCACGCACCAGCGCGCCCACCACATGGTGTGCCTCGCGGAACGGTAGGCCTTGCTGCACCAGAAAATCGGCCAGATCGGTGGCGCACAGGTGGCCCTGGTCGAGCGCCGCACGCAAGCGCTCGCGGCGCCACTCCGCGGTCGCGATCGCACCCGTGAGCGCGTACAGGGAGACCAGCGCGCACTCGAAGGCGTCGAAGATGGGCCGCTTGTCCTCCTGCAGGTCGCGGCCGTAGCCGAAAAATAGGCTCTTTTCGAGCGCCATCAAGGTGGTGACCGAGCCCATCAAGCGCGCCGCCTTGCCGCGCACCAGCTCCGCCACGTCCGGGTTCTTCTTCTGCGGCATCATCGAGGAGCTGGTCGAAAACGCGGCCGACAGCGCCACGAACCCGAACTCCTGACTCGACCACAGCACGATCTCTTCGCCAATCCGCGACAGGTGCACGCCCAGAATGCCGAGCGCGCTGCTAAGCTCCATCAAGAAGTCGCGACTAGCGGTGGCATCGATCGAGTTTTGCGTCGGGCCATCGAAACCCAGCTCCTTGGCCACACCGGCGCGATCGAGCGGAAAGCCGCTGCCTGCCACCGCGCCCGCACCAAGCGGCGATTCGTTCAATCTGGCGCGCGCGTCGCGGAGCCGGCCGCGGTCGCGCAGCAACATCTCTTGCCAGGCCATCAAGTGATGCGAAAGCCGGCTGGGTTGCGCACGCTGCAAGTGCGTGTAGGCCGGCATCAACGTGTCCAGCTCACGCTCGGCCGCGCCCAGGATCGCCTCGGCCAGGCCTTCGATCGCCGCGCAGGCCTCGTCGGTCTTGCGCCGCACCCAAAGCCGCAAGTCAGTCGCGACTTGATCGTTGCGCGAGCGCCCGGTGTGCAGCTTGCCACCCACCGCGCCGACGATTTCAGTCAAGCGCGACTCGACGTTCATGTGCACGTCTTCGAGCTCGCGCTTCCAGACCAGCTCGCCGCGCTCGATCTCACTTCGGATCTGCTCCAAACCCCGCACCAGTTGCTCGACCTCGGTCGCGGGAAGCACGCCGGCACGGCCGAGGCCGCGCGCGTGTGCGATGGAGCCGGCGATGTCCTCGCGCCACATCTCCGAGTCCACGTCCACACTGGTATTGAGCCGCTCCATGGCGGCGTCGATTTGCTCGGGTAGTCTGCCACCTCGCGCGACGCTCATGCCGCGCCTTATAGCGCGCCGAACCGCCTTAAACGAGGGCGCGCGCGAAACAGCCGTCCAAAGCCCCCGCCTCGATCGCGGCCAGGCGCTGCAGAAAGCGCCGGTAGTCCCGCACCGGCGGCTGGCCGGGCGGCGCGCGCAGCGAAAAGTCGGTGATGCGCGTGGTGGCAAAGCGCAGGCAGCCGACCGCGCCTTCCACCTTCAAGGCGGCGACCTCGTCCCCCGTAATCGGCCGCACCGCGTGATAGCCGCCCAAGAAGGCCTCTACCAGGTCGGGCACGAAGGCCGAGCCGTAACACCAGGCGCAGATCGTCACCATCACGTCGTACGCGAACGCACCTTCGCAGGCGCTCTCGAAGTCCAGCAACGCCAGGAGCTCGCCTTGCTTCGTCCACAGCACGTTGTCGCGGAACAGATCCGAGTGGATCACGCCGACCGGCGCCGAAAGGCCCAGGCGCGCCCGCTCGTAGTGGTCGAGGCGCGCTCGGATGTGCGCCACGTCCGCTGCGTACTGCTGATGGCCTTCACGCTCCACGCGATCGAGCCGCTCGCGCAGGTTCGGGATCCGAAAGCGACCCGGACCGGGCCGCGTCACCAGCGGCGTCGTCAGGTGCACGCGCGCCAACGCTGCTCCGAGCTTCTGACACGCCGCTGGTGTGACCCGGCCCTGGCATAAGATCTCGCCTTCCAGCCACGGGAACACCGCGAACGATTTGCCGCCAAAATCCCCGACGCCCGCGCCGTCCGACCGCGCCAGGCACTGCACGACCGGCACACCCGCCTTCGCCAGCGCGCCCACCAATTGCAGCTCGGCCAGCGCTCCCGCGCGGCCCTGCTCTTCGTACAGCCTCGCAAAGTAGCGACGACCATCCGCGGCCGTCAGCGCAAAGTTCGAGTTCACCGAGCCGAGCGATAGAGCCTCGATCGCCGTCACTTCCAAACCAAATTCACGAGACAGGCGCTGCGCATCAGCCAGCGGCAAACCAGTCAGAAGAGCCACGGGGCGGGACTATGCCGACCTGCCCTGCAAAAGGCCAGGTTCCCCCCCCTCCCTGACCCCTCCCTCCTTTTTTCCCCTCCCCCCAAGCGGGACTTGTCCTAGTCCCGCGGCCTCGGCGAGCGCTCGGCGAGCTCCGCAGTGACGACCCACCCGGATCATTTACGCGCAGAAGTTCGCTAACCAGAGTCAGGCACCAGACTCAGGCACGAAGAGCTACTCGCCGAGGCCTCGAGTTTTTTGCGAGATCGCTACGACGGCAAGACAACCACCCACGCACTCTCGTGAAAGGCGCCGGCCCTCGGGGTCAAGCCAGCGTCGGAAGCACCTACCGACTTCTTCATGTCCTGCCGCGCCGAAGCTTTGGAAAAAAAATTCGCGGGCGGCCGTGCGATCGAACAGACGCTCCAAATTTGCCGGCAGACCGCGCTTTTACGCGATGCTCGCGGCGGGGTTCGACCCCTTCCTGGTCATTGGGCCGCCGGGTTGCGCTCCAGCAAGTAGGTCTGAGTGGCCCATCGCACCACAGGCAGGTAGTCACCCTGACCGTTGATGTCGAGCGCGACCGCTTCCGGACACGGAAACAGAACCTGCTCGCCGATCGGCATGCCGGCCGTCGTCTCCATGTCGAGATCGGTCCGGATCCACCAGCTGCGATCGTCGGAGCAGTAGGCCGCAATCGCGCGGTCGTGAGTGAAGGCGTGCGCACTGGCCTTGGCGTCGACTTGAACACCGAACAGCTGCGCGCCGCCCGGCGCGTGCAAGCCGTCGTAGCAGTAGTAGTCGTTGCCCGAGAATCCGAAGGGATCCATGTCACTGCCGCAAACGCGCACCACCAGGCCATCGCCGCTACTGGTGAGCGTGAGGCTGGTGACCACGTCATCGACCGCGTAGCCGGCCTGGGTTGCCGCCGCGAATTGCGTGGCCGCGGGAGCCAGGCGCGCCATGTACGGCGCCTCCATGTCGTCGGTCAGAAAGCTCGCGTCTTCGGAATGCGCGAGATACAGCGAGCCGTCACTGCTCGCGCCGGACGCGCGATCGGGCGCGTTCGGATCCGGATCGGCGATCGGGCCTTTGTCGACCTTCCAGGTCGCGCCGCTCGGCCTGGCGCGCTGCCAACCCGCCGCACGCTTCATCCACACCACCGCGCCTTCCGAGCCGCCCGCCACGCGATACTCGGTGGCCTGCAGCTTGATGGTCGTGGCAGCACCGGTCAGGTCGTCGCCCTGATTCTTGAAGTGCACGAGCGCCGGGTCAGCGTCGGTCGAGACACCGACGGCCTCCACCAAGCCACCAGCATTGAGGTACAGGCGCAAGCTGGTCGGGTCGACCGGCGGCCCCGCCACCGCGTGCTCCACGACCGCGTCGGGACCGACATCCAGCAGCGTGAGCGGCATGGTGTCGAACAGCATCATCAGGTGATCGGGCGCTGGACTGACGGTTGCCAGCACGCTGGCGGCCGGCGCCTTGTCGATGGCCCGCGCAATGTGCCAGCTTGGCGCGAAACTACCGACCACCACAGCGCCTTTCGGGGCCTCGAGCGAAACGACGCCCTGGGCCGGAAACGGGAAGCGGAAAACGATCTCGGTGTCGGTCCACGAAGCGACTATCTCCGAGTCCTTCGGCGTGAGCACCACGTCACCCTGGCTGCCGAGCGCCAGCGAGAAGCCAGCCATGGCCGCGTTGCCGAGCCCCTGACCTTGGATGGTCACCAGCGTCCCGTACGGTCCTGATCTGGGCTCCATCGAGTCGATCGTCGGCTCCGGGTAGTTGGGGTCGGTGTCGCCGCTGCCACCCAGAGCTTCCGCACCGGCGTCGCTGACGGGTTTCGTCCCTGCGTTGCCCTTGCCACCCGTGTTGCTGCTGCCGCCACTGCCGTGTGGGGCGGTGGCGCCACTCTCCTGATCGAGCTGGTAGCCGCTGTCGTTGAAGCAGCCGACCACGCCGAGGCCGGGCAGTAGCACCCCGGCCAGGGCCGTTAGGGCAAACCAATGAGCCGAACGAGACAGCGAACGCTTCCGGTGGCGCATGCGCACACCTCCTGATCCTTCATCGTCACTCGCTCCGGCCCGCGACGTCTAGTGACAAACCTGCCTCAGTTAGGCCTGATCCATGTCGGCAGTTGTCGGACCTGGGGCGAGAAGCTAGGACTGTGACTGTAAAGTCGACACTGAATGCCAGAGCTGTACGGGAACACGACAGGGCTCAGCGCCAACGCGATTCGAGCGCTCGAGCGCATCTACCGCCGGCGAGTTCCCAACGACAAGATCGCGACGCCCGAGCTGGTGCGCTCGCTGGCTGATGCGTCGCGCGAAACCAAGCGCCAGGTCGGTGCTCTGGTGCATCGCTCGGGGCAAGTCGACTACGTGGTGGTCGGACACGCCTCGGGCTTGATGCTGCCCGACATCGGTCGCCTGCGCGCCGCTGAAGGTCGCTTTCGCGCGCTGCGACTGGTGCACACGCATCTGTTCAACGAGCCGCTCACGCGCGACGACTTGACCGACTTGACCCGCCTGCGCCTGGACCTGGTCGCGGCCATCTTGCTCAACCCGGTGGGCGAGCCGCAGCGCATGACCTGGGCTTACAACACGCCCACCTTCGAGGGTCGTGGCGAGCCCTACGCGGTCGCGGGCCCCTACCCTTATGGCCAGCCGCAGCCGCATTTCGGCGAGCTGATCGGAGCTCTCGAAGCCGAATTTGCCCAGCATGCGCGGACGCGCGAGGTCACCGCCAAAGACGGCCGCGCCATCCTGATCCATGTCGGGGACAAGCGAAAGGCGGGCGCCGCCAGTCGGGCGCGCTCGCGTCTGGCGGAGCTCGAGAGTCTGGCCCGTACCGCTGGCGTAGACGTGGTGGAGCGCGTCATCCAGCTGCGCGATCAACCGGATGCAAAATTCGTGATCGGCGCCGGCAAGCTGGAGGACGTGGTGAACCAGGCCATCGATCTGGGCGCTGAGACGCTGATCTTCGACTGCGACTTGAGCCCGATGCAGGCGCACGCCATCGGCAAGCAAACCGACCTGAAGGTGCTCGACCGCACGCAGGTGATTCTCGACATCTTTGCGCAGCGCGCCGAGAGCCGGGACGGCAAGCTGCAGGTGGAGCTGGCGCAGCTCAAATACACGTTGCCGCGCCTGGGTCAGAAAGACGACTCGCTAAGCCGCTTGACCGGCGGCATTGGCGGGCGTGGTCCCGGTGAAACCAAGCTAGAAATCGGGCGCCGCCGCGCGCGCGAGCGCGTCAATCGCCTGGAAAAGGAGCTGCGCGGCCTGGAGCGGCAGCGGGCCGAGCGGCGCCGCAAACGCGCCGGCAGTGACCTGCCGGTGGTCGCGATCGTCGGCTACACCAACGCCGGCAAGAGCACGCTGCTCAATACGCTGACCGACGCTGGCGTGCTGGCCGAGGATCGGCTGTTCGCGACGCTCGACACGCGCGCCCGCAAGCTATTCCTGCCGAGCGGCCGCGACGTGATCCTGACCGACACCGTGGGCTTCATTCGGCAGATGCCGAAGGACCTATTCGCGGCCTTCCGCGCCACCTTCGAAGAGGCGGCGGACGCCGACCTGATCGTGGAGGTAGTGGACGTCTCGGATCCCGAGCACACCCAGCACGTCACGACCACCAGTGAAGTCTTGCGCGACCTCGAGCTCGAAGACACACCACGCCTACGCGTCTACAACAAGGTCGACAAGCTCGGCGAAGACGAGCGCCACGCCCTGCGCGAAGAGCCCGACAGCGTCAGCATCTCCGCGCTGGACAAATCCTCGACGAAAATGCTGCTCTCGCGCGTGGAATCCTGGCTAGCCCTGATCGACCACCGCCGCCAAACCGCCGCAGCCAGCGCCGAAGCCGAACGCCAGCTCTACGAAGCCTGACGTCACTCGTCGTCGCGACGCGGGCGCTTGTTTTGGTCGAGAATTTGCTTGCGCGCGCGGACGGCGTCCGGCGTTACCTCGAGCAGCTCGTCCTTGTCGATCCACTCCATGGCGGTGTCGATGGTGTGCAAGTGCGGCGGCGGCAACGTCACGTTCTCGTCGCGGCCGGCAGCGCGGATGTTGGTGAGCTTCTTCTCGCGCGTGCAGTTCACGTCCAGGTCGTTCGGTCGGTTGTGCTCGCCGATGATCATGCCCTCGTACACCGGCATGCCTGGTTCGATGTGCAAAATGCCGCGGGGTAGCAGGTGAAACAGCGCGTACGGCGTGGTCACCCCCGAGCGATCCGAAACCATGGCGCCGTTCGGACGACGTAGCATCGGACCGGCGTAGGGCATCCAGCCGCCGAACAGCGAGTTGAGCAGGCCCAGGCCGCGCGTTTCGGTCAAGAAGGCCGAACGGAAGCCGATCAGGCCGCGCGACGGCACCTTGAACTCCATGCGCGTGCGCCCGAAGCCCAGGTTCTGCATCTTCATCATTTGCCCGCGCCGCTCGCCGAGCCGCGTGGTGACCGCGCCCACGTAGGCGTCGGGCACGTCGACGATCACCAGCTCGAGCGGCTCGCTCTTCACGCCGTCCACGTCCTTCACGACCACTTCCGGCATGCCCAAAGCGAATTCGTAGCCTTCGCGGCGCATGGTCTCGGCCAAGATGGCGAGCATCAGCTCACCGCGACCGAACACCAGAAACGTATCCGGCTCGCCCGTCTCTTCGACGCGCAACGCCAGATTGCGGCGCGCCTCCTTGAACAGACGCTCGCGCAAGTGACGCGAGGTCACCCACTTGCCGACTTTGCCCGCCAGCGGCGACGAGTTGACGACGAAGCGCACCTTGATGGTCGGCTCTTCCACCGAAATGCGGGGCAAGGCCTCCTGGCGCGCGGGATCAGTCAGCGTGTCGCCAATCTGCACGTCTTCCAAGCCAGCCACCGCGACGATGTCGCAGCAATCGGCCGACTCGATCTTGACGCGCTTGTTACCCTCGAAGGAGTACACCGCGGAAAGCCGGGTGTTCACGGCCGCACCTTCGCCAAGCAGCGCCACCGTCTGCCCGACCTTGACGGTGCCGCGCTTGATGCGCCCGATCGCCAGGCGCCCGACGTAGTCGTCGTGCTCGATGTTGTGCACCAACAGCTGCAACGGGCCGTCATCCACCAGCGGCGCCTTCACGCGCTCGACGATGGTGTCGAACAGCGGCGTCAGGTCCTTACCCTCGTGCTCCAGCTCGTGCTTGGCCTGGCCAAGTTTGCCGACCGCGTACAGCGTCGGAAAGTTGGTCTGATCGTCCGAAGCTTCGAGCTCGCAGAACAGGTCGAACACCTCGTTCAGGACTTCGTCGGGGCGGGCGTCGTGGCGATCGATCTTGTTGATGACGAGAACGATGTTCAAGCCCAGCTGAATCGCCTTACCGAGCACGAAGCGCGTCTGCGGCAGCGGCCCTTCCGCGGCGTCGACCAACAGGATGGCACCGTCGGCCATCTTCAACGTGCGCTCCACCTCACCGCCGAAGTCGGAGTGGCCGGGCGTGTCGATGATGTTGATCAGCGTGCCCTTGTATTTGACGCTGCAGTGCTTGGCCAGAATAGTGATGCCGCGTTCGCGCTCGAGATCGTTCGAGTCCATCACGCGCTCGGCCACCGCCTCGTTGTCGCGGAACACCCCGGTCTGCCTGAGCATGGCGTCGACCAGCGTGGTCTTGCCGTGGTCGACGTGAGCGATGATGGCGACGTTACGGATGTTTTCGCGACGAGCTTCGGACATTGGGGGCGCGCGCTGATAGCCCGAGAAGGCTCACCCTGCAACTCCGTCCAGTGAAGCTTCAGCCAGCAACGGAATAAACGATGGAAGTGCCCCGCCCGCGGCTCTCGAAGGCGGGGCGCGCCGCGGCGTCGATCACGGCCACCTCACCCGCGCGCAGCCGCTGCTCGCTGCTTCCGACCGTGATGGAAAGCTCACCCGCCTCGCACACCACCACGCGCCTTTCACCGTGACGTCCGGCGCTGCGCTCCAGGCGCGTGCCGCGCGGCAGCTCCCAGCGCTCGAAGCCCACGCCCAGCTCGGTACCCAGGATACGCAGCTCGACGCCACCACGCTGCTCGCTGGGCAGCTCCTCCGGCGGCACCAGCCGGACCTTGGGCTTGGCCGCCGACACCAGCGCCTCGATGCCGGTGCCGAGCGCTGCCGCCACCTTGATCAGCACGCTCAACGTCGGGTTGCCCTGCCCCGACTCCAGGTGCGCCAGCGTCGGGCGAGGCACCCCTGAACGATCCGAGAGCTCCTGCTGGGTCAGGCCACGCGCTTCGCGCTGGTCCTTCAGGTTCTGGGCCAGCCTTGTTCTCTCGTCGTCAGGCATGTCGATGGATTATCACGCAACCGGCGCGCCGCGCGGCCGAAGTGCCGGCATGCGGTTCGGCCCTGCCCTGTTCGCCTTACTTCTTTCCGGTTGCTCGACGCCTTTGGACGAAGCCCGCACCAGCTTCGACGAAGCCCGCTACCCCGACGCGGTCGCCCAATACCGCGCCCTCGCACCCCAAGTCCCGCGCCTCCCCGGACCCGAGCTGTTCCGATACGCGCTCTACCGAGGCCTCTCCCACCTCGCGCTCGGCGACGCCGACCCCGCCGAACGCTGGCTCACCCTCGCCAAGCGCCTGTCCGACGCGTCACCCTCCCTCGCCACCATCGACGAACGCGGGCGACTGCTCTCCGCCTGGCGCTCCATGGGCCACATGCCGGGCGACTAGCCAGAGCGCTTTCAATCTGAGTGAGTAGCGAGCGCAGTGCACGAGCGTTGGTTCGCTCCGGTGCCAACGCAACTTGTGACTATTGCCAAGCCTAGCCGGTGTCGCTAGACGTCTGGCTCAGGAGGTCGCTGATGGTCGTTCCGACTCGGGTCTGGCATGTCGCTCATCCTGCACTCTTGTTGGGGCTCCTCAGCGCTTGCGCGCGAGAGCCCACCCAGTCTCGTCCTTCCTCGACGGAAAGTGGCGTGGTCGGGCAGACGACCCTGGAGCTGAGTAGCCAGCTGCCTGAGTGCAATCCATCGCGAACCGGCGCGGTCTTCTACGTGAGCAGCGAGAAGCGCTACTACTATTGCGATGGCAGGCACTTTCATACGCTCGAGCTCGCGCCAGCGGCGGGGACGCTGGTGGCCCTGTCATCGCCCACCACGGCGCAGTGCGCTGCAGGAGGCGTTCTGATCCAGACAGGCGTGGACCAGGACAAGAACGGTCAGCTAGATGGCGCTGAGATTTCCTCGACAGCCGCGGCATGCAATGGTGCGCCAGGTGCTGCGGGAGCGCAGGGGCCGCAGGGTTTGCGCGGCCCCGCGGGCGAGCCCGGCGCGCCTGGAACCCCGGGTGCGCCAGGACTGCCGGGGACGCCCGGCGCGCAGGGGCAACAGGGGGAACCGGGACCGCAGGGTGCCCAGGGGCCGCAAGGGGAGCCCGGACCGCCTGGACCGGCAGGCGGCGGCTGGACCGAAAGCGGGGACCACATTCACAACGTCAATCCGGGCAACGTGGGCATCGGCACCGACGCTCCGCAGGCCAAGTTGGACGTACGCGGCAGCATCTACGTCGAGGACGACCAATTCTTGCTGCCCGCGGGCGGATGTAGGGCGATCACGCTCGACGATCCCAACAACGGTGATCTCTCCGTTCAGCTCGCGCCCATTCTAGCCAGGTATCGCTGCGTCGCCATCACGTTGTCGGCGAGCAGCACTTGGGTGTGGAACGGTTTTGTCGCGACCCAGCCCTTCCAAACTGTCAGCATCGCCGGTGAGGGATTCGGCAATGGTGCAAGTAACATCAGCGTAACGATCAGAATGAACATCAATAGGACGTTCACCAACGGCGGTACCGACTACCGGGATCCCCAGCGATTGAACGTTGCCTCCCATTCGACGTTCAGTTTGCAGGGCGTCGTCGTCCAAGAGAGTGCGAACGACCCGCGACCCCTCAGTCCCAACAACTGCACAGGAGCGGCACTGTTTGGCAGCGACGGGTCCTTCTCGGTCCTGGACCTAAGCCAGATCCACATCGACTCGTCTGAGGACGTGATCGGGATCGGGACGCGATCGGTCGTGTCAGTTCAACTTGGGTGGACGTACATCAACAAAGCGGCTGGATCGCCCCGTGACATCGTCGCCACCAAGGTCAACACGGGTTGGTGCTTCAGCGGAGGGCACGGCACCGTTCACAACTCCTTCACGGTGCTGGGCGCCGGCGTTACCTTCCAAACCACCCCCAAGCTCCAGTATTCAGCCTACTAATCCGTTCGAAAGGCTAGCGGCGGCCCTGGATGCGGTCGATGCCGACGACTTCGTCCCAGGCGGCTTCGTGGCCTTCGTAGTGGACTTCGAATTTGTCCTTGGCGACGACCTTCGTCACCTGCGCTGAATAGACACTGCCGCGCCAGCTCACGCGGACGCGGTCACCTTCGCGGTAGGGGCTGACCGCTATGTCACCCGCGCTGCTCGAGGCTTTGGGCGCCGATACGCCTGCGGCGCGCGCCACCTTGGGCGGCGGGGGCGGCGCGACGGCCTCGCCTTCCACACGCCCCAAGATGCGATCGAAGCTCACGTCTTCGTCCCAGCGCGAATCGTAACCGTCGAAATGCACGCGGTAGCGCCCGCTGCCGGTGCGCTCGGTGATGTACGCCGGGTACGGCGGTTGCTCTTTCTCCCATTCGACCAGCACGTGCTCACCCACGCGATACGGCTTCTTGCAGCCCGGAAGCCCGGCCAGCGCCAGCAGCAACGCCCACGAGAGCCAGCCAGGACTGCGCATCACGGCCTCGACGGCGCTGGCGGCGGCACCGATTGCGACACGCGCTGGACGAAGCCGGCGCGTTCCAACGCGGCGTGCCGCTCGGCGAAGGCGCGGGCCAATTGCGCGCGCGTCTGGCGGTAGGCGTGCTCCAACATGCCTCGGCGCGCATCGTAGCTGGCCGGATTGTACATGGCCAGGATGCCGTCCTCGCGACTCGGCTGCAGCAGCAGCACCTGTGTCTGGCCCGCCTCCTGGATGCGCGTGACTGCAGCCTCCACGCTGCGCTGCACGCCGATACGACGCGCCTGGTTGAAGACCCACATCATGCCCTTGTCGCGCAGACTATCGCGCTCACCGTGACCAGTGGGCACGCTGCTCGGCGCGCTGATGGCAACCATCGGCCGTACCACCACCAGCACGTCCGCGCCTTCGCTCACCGCCAACTCCAGCTGCTCCACTTCGGCTGCGCCCGAGCTGATGTAGTGGCGGTCACCGATCCGCACCGGCGAAAACAACGGCGGGATCGCCATGGAGGCAATGCAAGCGCGCGCGATGGTCACGTGGTCGAGCCCGCTCGCACCGAAAGCCACCGGCTCCCCCGAATCCAGATCGTGCGCCAGAATGCGCAGCGGTCGCGCAATGTCGACGAAGGCGTTGGGGATGCCGCGGCGCACGAAAAACGCCTCCAAAAAGCGTTCGTAACCCTCGAGCGAGAAGATACCGGCCGGCAGCGAGTCGTAAAGGCGATCGAGCTCTTGCGAGAGCTTGGCGGGCATCTCGGTCGTCTTGCCCGAAAGCAACGAGGTTGCGCCGTGGCGCAGCGCGGACAAGGCGGAGATGACCGTGCGACGCCACTCGGCCATGTCCACGCGCAGCAAATGCCCTCGCTCCAGCCCGAAGTACACGTCCGCGGGATCCAAGAAGGCGCGATAGATGCGCTGCACCGGCTGATTGCCGGCGAGCGCCGCCGCCACGCTAGCGCCCGCCGAGCTGCCCAAGAACAGATCGAAGGAGCTTGCCTGAAAGCCCTCCAGACTGTCCTCCAGCGCAGCCAGCGCCCCGATCTGAAACATGGCGCCCATCGCGCCGCCGCCTAGCAAGCACAGCGCGAGCTTCATACCGCCCCCGCGCCACGCGCGCGTGTGACACGACCGAACACCCAGATGCCCAGGCCGCTGAGCACCGTGCCGATGGCGCCCATGGCCCACGACACCTGGGGCGCCTCGAGCTGGTCGGTCTTGGCGGCAAACACGCTCAGCAGCGTTGTCGCGTTGAAGGCGGCGTGCAAGGCAAACCCGGCCCACAACGAGCCCGAGAGCCGTCGCAGCTCGCCCAGGACCAGGGCCACCACGAGCAACGGCGCCCACATGCGCGGCTCCTGATGCGCGAGCACGAAGGCGATCGAGCTGGTCCAGATCGCGACGAACGCGGGACTGTGCCGCGACAGCGCGGTGAACAGCGCGCCCCGGAAAAACAGCTCTTCAGCCAGAGGCGCCAGCAGCGCCACGCCGAGCAGCAAGGCCACGGCATGCGCGCTCGACGTTGGAGTGAGCTGATGCATCTGCTCCAGCAGGCGCGCACGCGGCGTCGGGAAACTGCGCTCGACCAGCGCATCCAGGTAGCCGGCGGGCAGGTGCAAAATCACGCCCAGCGAGCCACCGAGCAGCAGCTCGAGCGGCCGCGCGCCGCCCAGCGCTAGCGCCACGCGCCGCTCCGGCCCGACGTAGAAACGACCCAGCGCGAAGGCAGCGCTCACGTACAACGCGACTTCCAACACCGCGAGCGCCAGCATGCTGGCCGCCGAACCGCCCAGCAGCTTCGCGACCAGAAGGCCGGTCCCATTCAGGCCGAAAGTGAGCGCCAGCGACCAGCCCAGCGCGAGCGGCGGGCTGAGCGGCGCGGCCGGCCGAAGCGAGCCGCTCATCGGCCGCGTAGGTGCGGCAAGACTCCGCGCTTGGTGACCGTGTCCTGCGCCCACTCCTCGCGCGTGGCTTCGTGATCGATGGTGTAGTGCAGCCCGCGACTCTCCTGCCGGCTGGCCGCCGACGAGATGATGAGCTGCGCCACGGTCGCGATGTTGCGGAGCTCTAGCAGGTCGCGCGTCACCAGGTGCCGCCAGTAATATTCTCGAATTTCTTCCTCGAGCAGCGCCACGCGCCGGGCGGCGCGGCGCAAGCGCGCGTCGCTGCGCACGATGCCGACGTAGTTCCACATCAGCCGCCGCAGCTCGTCCCAGTTGTGACTCACCACGACGGCTTCGTCGCTGGGCGCCGCCGAGCCGGTTTGCCACTCGGGAACGCTGGGATGCGGGGCGGCACCCAGCTCGGGCAAGAGCGTGACCGCGCGCTCGACCGCGCGCTTGGCGAACACCAGGCCCTCGAGCAAAGAGTTCGACGCCAGGCGGTTGGCGCCATGTAGCCCTGTGCAGGCCGTCTCGCCGATAGCCCACAGCCCCGGCAGCGTGGTGCGCCCGTGCAAATCCGACGTGACGCCGCCGCACATGTAGTGCGCGGCCGGCACCACCGGAATCGGCTGCTGCGTGATGTCGATGCCGAAGCGCAGGCACTCGGCGTGAATATTCGGAAAGCGCGAGCGCACGAAATCCGCCGGTCGCTCCGAAATGTCGAGCAAGACATGCTCCGAGCCAGAGCGCTTCATCTCGTAGTCGATGGCACGCGCCACCACGTCGCGCGGCGCCAGATCCTTGAGCGGATGGTGCCGGCCCATGAAGGCGTCGCCATCCAGCGTGCGCAGCACCGCACCCTCGCCACGCAGCGCCTCGCTCATCAAGAAGCTCTTGGCGCGCGGCTCGTACAGCACCGTGGGGTGGAACTGGTAAAATTCCATGTTCGCGACCTCGGCGCCGGCCCGGTAGGCCATGGCCACGCCATCGCCGGTCGCGACGTCGGGGTTCGACGTGTACAGGTAAACCTTGCCGGCGCCGCCCGTGGCCAGCACCGTGGCGCGCGCCAAGATGGTCTTGACCTGCCCGCCGCGCTCGTCGAGCACGTAGGCGCCCACGCACTGGTCGGGCCCGCCGAACTTGCTGAGCGTGATCAGATCCACGCCCATATGCCACTCGAGCAGCGTGATGTTCGGCGACGCGCGCACCGCATCCAGCAGGGCCCGCTCTATCTCGCGGCCCGAAATGTCGCCCGCGTGCACGATGCGTCGCTCACTGTGGCCACCCTCGCGCCCGAGCTCGTACTGCCCATCGTCGTCGCGCGAAAACCGTGCGCCGGTCTCGGCCAGCCATTTGACGGCGTCGGGCGCTTCACGCGCGCAGATGTCGACCACCACCTGATGGCACAGGCCCGCGCCTGCCACCATCGTGTCTTCCACGTGCTTCTCGAACGAGTCTTCGGGCGAGAGCACGGCCGCCACACCACCTTGCGCCCAGCTGGTGGCCGCTTCGGTAGCTTCACGCTTGGTCACGACCACGACTTGGCCGTGGACCTGCGCGCGCAGAGCGAACGACAGGCCGGCTATGCCACTACCGAGAATCAGAAAGTCCGTCGAGATCTGCATGATTTCCGCGTGCCAGTCGCTTCATAGCAGGAAATTTTTGGGCTAGGCTCGTGCCCTCGAGGAAACCACAGTGAAAGTCCTAGTCGCGCTCAAGCGGGTGGCCGATCCCGACAACGCCAACAAGGTCAAGATCGCCGCCGGCGGCGCCGCGGTCGACACCACCGGCCTGGAATGGAAACCCAATCCGTTCGACGAGTACGCGCTGGAAGCCGCCCTGCGCCTCACCGAAAACGGCAAGGCCCCCAAGCAACGCCTGGGGGAGGTCGTGATGGTCAGCATCGGCCCCAAGGAGGTCGAGCAGACCCTGCGCGCTGCGCTCGCCACCGGTGCAGATCGCGCGATCCGGGTCGAGGCCACCGACGACCAGCTCGACGGTCGGCTTGTCGCAAACGTTCTCAACAACATCGTGGCCGCCGAAAAGCCCGATGTGGTCGTGATGGGCAAGCAGGCGGTCGATGGCGACAGCAATCAGGTCGGCCAACGCCTGGCCGAGCTGCTCGACTGGCCCATGGCCACCTTCGCCGCCACCATCAAAGAAGAAGATGGCGCGCTCTTGGTGGGGCGTGAGGTCGACGGCGGGGTCCTCACTCTGCGCGTCAAATTGCCTGCGCTGGTCACGGTCGACTTGCGCATCGTGGCCCCGCAGAGCGTGTTCTCCAAGGCCACGGAGGCAGGCTTCAAATACAACGACGGCGTGCGCTTCGCGCCGCTGCCCGCCATCATGGCCGCCAAGAAGAAACCGCTCGAGGTCAAGGCGCTGGCCGACGTCGCCGGCGGCGCTCAGCTCACGACCAAGTACCTCAAGTTCGAACGCCCGCCGCAGCGCGCCGGCGGCGTCAAAGTCAAGGACGTCAGCGAGCTGGTCGACAAGCTCGTCAACGTTTCGAAGGTGATTTGAAGATGCCCAACGTTCTCGTCGTTGCCGAGCTCGCGGAAGACGGCAAGCTCAAGAAGACCACGCACAGCGCCATCACCTTTGCGCGCCAGGCGCTGCCGGCCGTCGGTGGTGCCCTCCACATCCTGGTGCTCGGCGCCAATACTGCCGCAGCGGCCGCAGAAGCTGCGACTTTCGGCGCCGCCAAAGTCATCGCGGTCGAAGATGCGTCGCTCGCCAAGTACACGGCCGAGCACTTCACGCCCAGTGTCGTGGCGGCCGCGCAAGGCTGCTCGTTGCTGGTCGCCACCGCCAGCAGCTACGGCAAGGATCTCATGCCGCGCGTCGCGGCCCGGCTCGACGCGGCCTACGCTGGTGATTGCTCGGGCGTGGCGGCAGAAGGCGGCAAGCTGGTCTACAAGCGGCCGATGTTCGCCGGCAACGCGTTCGGCTACTGCACCATGGAGACGCCGGTGCAGGTCGCCACCGCGCGCCAGAGCGAGTTCTCGCCCGCCGAGCCTAGCGGCGGCACCTCCCCAATCGAGAAGGTCGCCAAGGCCGGCGTCGGCGCCGCGGCCGGTCGCGTGGAGGTGGTGAGCCTCGAAGCGGTGAAGAGCGCGCGCCCGGAGCTCACCGAGGCCAAAGTCGTGGTCTCCGGCGGTCGCGCCCTGAAGGAGAAGTTCTTCGAGGTGATGGAGCCGCTAGCCGACGCGGTCGGGGCTGCCATCGGCGCCAGCCGCGCCGCCGTGGACGCCGGCTACGCGCCCGGTGATTTCCAGGTCGGCCAGACCGGTAAGATTGTCGCGCCGCAGCTCTACATTGCGGTCGGCATCTCGGGCGCCATCCAGCACATCGCAGGCATGAAGAGCTCCAAGGTCATCGTCGCCATCAACAAGGACCCCGAGGCGCCGATCTTCCAGATCGCCGACTACGGCCTGGTTGCCGACCTTTTCCAGGCGGTTCCGGCCCTCACGGCCGAGCTGAAAAAGCGGCACGGCTGAGCCGGGGTCGGGGCCCCGGCGACCCACGAGAAAGTCCCGGTCGGGGCCCCGGCGACCCACGAGAAAGCCGCGCCTTCCGTCCTTGACAGATCGGGTCTCCCCCATCATTCTCCCGCCGCTCTCAGGGCCTGCCCCTAAAAATGCAGGCCTAACGGAGTGCCCACTCGGGGCGTAGCGCAGTTTGGTAGCGCGCACGGTTCGGGTCCGTGAGGTCGGCAGTTCGAATCTGCCCGCCCCGACCGAGTAGGTAGAAAAAGAACATCCCGGTCGCGCTGCAAAGCGGACTGGGATGTTTTCGTTTTCGCGTCACCGGGCTGTGACGCACGCCGCAATTCCTTTCGTGTTATGAGGGCGCCCACGGGAGGTGCTCTGTGGATTGGAAAAAGCTCGGTCATAGTAAAGGTTTTCGTCTCGCCGCGGCTGGTGCTGGCGGCGTGGTCACGCTCGGCGCTGCTGCCGCGGTTGCGGCGTCACTCACGCCCTCGAGCGCGACCATCAGCGCCTGCGTGCACAAGAACGGGGAGCTACGGATCGTTGATCCCGCAACGCAGTCCTGCGGCAAGAACGAGACGCTGCTCACCTGGAACAAGGAAGGGCCGACCGGTCCCGCGGGTGCTGCCGGTCCTGCCGGCCCCAACGGTCGTGACGGCACGGATGGGCGCGACGGACGCGATGGCGCGGCCGGTCCTGCCGGAGCTTCAGGTCCTGCCGGGCCGCAGGGCCCTGCTGGCGCGCAAGGACCGCAAGGGCCTGCAGGCACTTCCGGGCCGGGTGGTGGCACCGTTAGCGCCGATCCACCGGCGTGCGGCGGCATTGGCTACAGCGCAGGCAGCGACCCCAACTTTGACATGTTTCTGAAGATCGACGGCATCAAGGGTGAGTCGATGGACAGCAAGCACAAGGACGAGGTCGATCTCTTGTCCTTCAGCTTTGGCTTCGGCAACTCTGCCTCGGCCGTCGGCGGTGGTGCCGGGACAGGCGCCTCTCACGCTTGCGCTTTCAACGGCAACATGCGCTTGAACCGCGCGACGCTCGGAGTCGTGGACGCGACCTTGACCGGCAAGCACATCCCGCAGGTGGTGCTTACCCTGGTAAAGCCCGGCGAAAAGGCGATGACGGTTCTGACCGCGACCTTTAGCGACGTGGTCTTCACGCAGGGCGGCGATCAGTTCGCCTTCGTCTACGGCAAGTTCGAAGCCGACTACAACATGCAGGACGCGAAGGGCGCCTCGACTCCTGGCGGCACCATCGGCTGGGACCTGAAAGAGAACACCAAGCTTTAGTCAGGGCGCGTCACGAGCACCACTCGCTACGACGAGGTCGCCTACCCCGGCAATCCGCACCCCGATGCGCGTCCGTCGCGCATCGGGGCTGCCGCGGCTTTGCTCGGATTCGAGGCGGCCTCGCCACGCAGCTGTCGGGTCTTGGAGCTCGGCGCCGGAGATGGCGCGCACCTCATCCCGTTGGCCTTGGAGGCGCGGGATAGCGAGTTTTGGGGCGTGGATCTGGCGGCTGCCGCGGTCGCCCGCGGACAGCAGCGCATCGAGCAGCTCGGGTTGCAGAACGTCCGGCTGCTGGCAGGGGATGTCGCCAGCCTGCAACTCGACACCCAGTTCGACTACGTGATTTCGCACGGCGTCTTCTCGTGGGTCGACGCGAACGTGCAGGAGGGCCTGCTTCAGACGGTCAAGCGCCACCTGGCGCCGCGCGGCCTGGCGTACATCAGCTATGCCACGTATCCGGGCTGCCATCTGCGCGAGATGGTGAGAAACCTGATGCTGTTTCACACCGCACGCCTGCCGCAAACGACCGACGCGGTGGAGGAAGGACTGCGCTTCGTGCAGTTCGTGCTCGACCGTCAGTTCGGCGGGTCGGCTTACGCCGCCACGCTGAAGCAGGAGCTCGAGCGGATGCAGAATCATCCGCTCGGCTACGCCTTTCACGACGACCTGGCCGAGCACAACACCCCCATCTACTTCGGAGAATTCGTGGAGCGCGCACGCGCTCACGAGCTCGAGTTCTTCGGCGAAAGCGTGTTCAGCTATTTCGACGAGCCACGACTGAGCCCGGAAGAACGGGCCACGATTCTGCAGTTGAGCGGTGGAGATCTCGTCACGTTCGAGCAGTACCTCGACTTCTTGAGAGGGCGCGCCTTTCGACAAACCCTGCTGTGCCACCCTGGCATGCGGCCTCAGACGGGCTACGAGCTGACGAGACTGCAAGGGCTGTGGGCCGCAAGCTCGATGAAACAGATCCCCGCGTCCGAAGCGGATGAGCCGGGCCGAGTGACCTTCGTGGCGGCGGTGGGCACGCGCATCAGCGCCCAAGACGCCTACGTCAAAGCGGCCCTGACCGAGCTCGCCGGCGCCTGGCCCGGGGCGCTCCGCGTCGCTGATTTGGCCGCGGGAGTCGTCTCGCAGGTTGGGGGAAGCGACGAAGACCGCGAGCGCGGTCGTACCGCCATTCTCGAAACCTTGTTGCGCGCCGCCGCCATCAAAATGATCGAGCTCGAGACGACGCCACCCGCCGTTGCCGCCAAGGTCAGCGAGCGACCGGTGGCGAATCCACTCGCTCGCGCGGAGGCGGAGCGACACGAGATCTTGACGAATCTTTGGCACCAGCGGCTGAGGCTGGAAGACGAAGTCAGTCGCTACCTCCTAACGCTCCTCGACGGCACGCGCGATCGCGGTGCCCTGCTCGGCATGTTGCGCGACTTCGTGACCGGGCGCACCGCCGCCTTACCGAGCGATGCGGAGCTCGAGCAGCAGCTCGGCAAGGTGCTCGGCGGCATGCTGCGCCACGCGCTGCTTCGGGAGTAACCGCGCAGAAACTCGCCGACGTAGGGTCACGACGGCAGCGCGACGCCGTCGACCGCAAGGAGTCGTGGTCCACGCTCAGCGGCGTCGGCGACGGCGCGCGCTCAGACCCAGCGCCAAAACGCCCAGTGACACCAGCCAACGCGAATCCGAGCTCGGCGTCGCTGCGCGGCAGTTGCAACCGGCATCGTTGCGGTGAACCACGCGCTCGATGCCTTCTTCCTCGCCGCCTTCGCCACCGGCACCGCCCAGCGCGGGCTGACCGCCACTGCCCGCAACCGGCTCCGCGCCTTCACCGCCGGCTCCCGCCACAACCGGCTCCTCCTCCGAACCGCCCGCGCCGGCCACGGGATCTGCGCCGCCGCCTCCGGATCCGCCGCCGGCTCCGGTTTCTTCTGGGCAGCCGTTGAGCGTGTCCGCCGCCTCGGTTGGGCACTCGTCCGCGCAATTGACGAGGCCATCTGCGTCGTCATCGGCTCCATCGGTCGCGCAGCTGTCGGAGACCGCGCCATCGACGCAGCTCGTGCTGCCCGTCGCAGAACAGGTGGCCTCACCGCAGGTCGTGTCGACCGACACGTAGTCTTCGTCATTACTGCCGTCGCAGTCGTCGTCGACCCCGTCGCAAGTCGTGTCGTCGGCGGTCAAGGCCGGGCCGACCAGGCAGCTATCGACCGTCTCACCCTCGACGCAGCTGGTGGTGCCGGTGGCCGCGCAATAACCCACGCCGCAATTCGTCGTGACGGACGCGTACTCCTCGTCGCTGCTGCCATCACAGTCGTCGTCGATGCCATCGCAAGTCGTGTCATCTGCTGCCAACGGCAAGCCGATTTCGCAGTTGTTCACGACCCCGCCGTCCGAGCAGCTAATCGTGCCGGTCGATGTGCACGCGCCCACACCGCAGGACACGTCCACCGAGACGTAGTCCTCGTCCGCGTTGCCGTCGCAGTCGTCGTCGACCCCGTCGCAGGTCGTGTCTTCGGTAGCCAGCGGCTCGCCAGGGCTACAGCTGTCCGAGATTTCACCGCCCGCGCAGCGCGTGCTGCCGGTCGCAGCGCAAGCCCCAATCCCACAGGTCGTCGGTAGCGCAACGTAGTCTTCGTCCGCGGCGCCCGAGCAGTCGTCGTCCACGCCGTCGCAGGTCGTGTCGCTCGCAGCCAAAGGCGAGCCCGGTGCGCAGCTATCCGATACCTCGCCGCCCGAGCAGCTGGTGCTGCCCGAAGCCTTGCAAGCCCCGACGCCGCAGCTGGTGGCCTTCGAAACGTAGTCTTCGTCCGCGCTGCCCGAGCAGTCGTCGTCGACGCCGTCGCAAGTGGTGTCGGTGGCGGCTAGCGGCGACCCGGGGTCGCAGCTGTCCGAGACCTCACCGCCCGAGCAACTGGTGCTGCCGGTCGCAGCGCAAGCCCCAATGCCGCAGCTAGTAGCCTTCGAAACGTAGTCTTCATCGGCCTTGCCCGAGCAATCCTCATCGATGCCGTTGCAGGTCGTGTCGGTCGCGGCCGTGGGGGCACCGGGCGTGCAATTGCTGGAGATTTGCCCCCCTGAGCAGCTGCTGTTGCCCGTCGCAGCGCAAACACCGACACCGCACTTGGTCGGCACGGAAACGTAGTCTTCATCCGCCTCGCCTGAACAGTTGTCGTCCACGCCATCGCAGGTGGCGTCGTTCTGGCTGATGGGTGTACCGGCCGAGCAGCTGTCGCTCACCTCACCGCCCGAGCAGCTGGTCGTACCGGTCGCGGCACAGGCCCCGATGCCGCAGCTGGTCGGCTGCGCCACGTAGTCTTCGTCGGCCGCACCCGAGCAGTCGTCGTCGATGCCGTCGCAGGTCGTGTCGGTCGCGGCCGTGGGGGCGCACAGCGACAGTTTGACGCTCTTGCCGAGCGAGATACCGCCGCCGCCGTCGCACATCACGATGCGGACCGTGCGGTTCTTCGTTGCGGGCGTGCTGCCGGTGTAACGATAGGCCAGCTTGCGCAGTAACCCGCGCGCATTCGTCACGGTGGAACGATTGACCCCGTTGAGCTGCACGAAAAGATTGGGCACCGGCACAGCGCCGTCGTCCTGAATCGTGGCGAGCTGCACCCCATTGATCAGCACGTTGCTGCCGTTGACCGTGATGCCGTTGCCGGTGGCGACGCCGAGCTGGTCACCCGCCTCCCCGCCCGACACCACGCTCACGTAGAAGGCAGCGCCGAGCATCGGGTAGGTTTCGGTCCCCAAATCCGGATCGTTGAACGTGGCGCCCGGCGCCAGGGCCACGAACGGCCCGCCCGCGACAGCCGCAGGGCTCGAAGCCCCAGGGCTCAACGTCGGAGGCTGCGCCTCGAAGGCGCCCGAATCGAGATGAGCGGTGACGGCATCGAACAGGTCGCCGTCGACCAGCGTGCCCTGCACTCCCGCGCGCTGCTTGCCCCGCGCGTCGACGACCGGCAAAGCCGGGAGGACGTTGTTGTCGATAGCCGGCGTGCTGTTCGGTACAGCGGTGGGATCCACCAGCGGCGCGTGCGAAAACGGCGGGAAGGGGCAGCTGGGCGCGACCGTCTTTAGTGGGCCACCGTTGCTTCGAAGCAGCTTACTGAGCCCCGGATCCGTGCTGAGGTTGGCGCCGGGATCGAACGAGCAGCTACCCGCGCCGACCACGTTGGCGCCGCCCTCGTTGGTGTTCAGCGAACCCTCGCAGTCCGAGGGCTGTCCATTGGCCAGGTTGCCGCCCAAGGCACTGCGCCAAAGGTAGTAGGCGCCGCCATTCACGCCCGGCAGGTAGACGCCACCACCCGCGTCGGCTGAGGTTTGGAAGTCGTTGCCCCAGGTGGCCTGGTTGTTGGCCGCGGTCAGGTAGAACGCTGAGAAGCCCCACTGGCCGTAGACCCCACCGCCCGCCGCCGAGCCATTCAGCGCGGTCGCCACAGCTTGGTTCGATGCCACGGTCACGTTGATGAAATTGGCCAGTGACGCAGGGCCATCCGCAAATCCGCCGTTACCCACGTAGATGCCGCCGCCGTAGCCGTTGCCATTCAGCCTGGCGCGCGCGGCCGGATTGTCCGTGCCGCCGATCGCGCTGTTGTTCGAGATGGTGCTGCTGACGATGTAAAAATTGTTCTGGGGCTGCTCGTAGATGCCGCCGCCGTACGCGTCACCCGCCGAGGAGCCGTTGCCCTGTGGCCCGCCGCGCGCCACGTTACCGTCGAAGGTCGAGTATTCGATCAGCGTGGGGCCGGCGTAGTAGTCGCTGTACAAACCGCCGCCATAGGCGGTGCCCCCGTCTGCGACTGCGGCAGCCGTATTGCCCGTAATCTGTGAGTCGGCGATGCGCAGCGGCGACGTGCCGGAGTTGTAGATGGCGGCGCCCACGCGATCGATGTAGCTGCCCTCACCGAAATCATTGGGCAGGTACGAGTCCGCCTTGTTGTTGCGGACGATGGTGTTGTGCAGCACCAGCCCCTCGAAGTCGTACTCGATAAAGATGCCGGCGCCCTGCAAGGCGCGGTTGTTCTGCACCACGCTGTTGACCAGCGTGAGCTTTGGCACGCCCTGAAAGCCGAAGCCGCCCAGGAAGATGCCGCCGCCCTGCGGATCGTAACCGCCCTCGAACGTGACTCCATCGATGTAAGTCGGCTGGCTGCCCAGGTACTCTTGCAGCAAGCGGTGGGCGCGCGGCGGCGGCCCCTGCACACCGGGGAACGAAGCGTTGGCCCGCACGATGGTCGTCGCGGCGCCGGCACCCACGATGATGAGTGGCTTACTGGCCCACACGTCGAGGTCGTCGCCGAACGGATCCTCGAGCGCGTAGGACGGATCGCTGCTGTCCAGCGTCAGCAGGTAGGTGCCCGCCGGCAGCACGATGCGCGTGCAGTCGGTGACCTTGTCGGTGTTGCTGTTGGCCATCAAGATGGCTTCACGCAGCGAGGTGCTGGCCGAAGGCGTGCAGCTCGGCATCACACTCGGCAGCACCGCCGGCGTGCAGTCGGACGTGTCGTCGGCGAAAGAGTTGACGTTGATGACGAGCGGATTGGCGCACGCTGGCTGTGCGGGTGTCGGCGTCACCGCAGCGATGGAGATCGGAACGCTGCTGGTCGCGTCCGGCTCGACCGCGAGCGCCTGCTCCGCGCTGCCGAGCGACTCGCTCGGGTTCGGGCTCGCCTCCGGCCCGCACGCCCATACACACGGCGCCAGCGCTGCCAGCAAGGCATGGCGCAGCGTCGTCTCCCTACGACTGATTAGACCTGCCACGACTCAGCCACGTAGCGGTGCTACGCGCGAGCCGCAATGGTCAGGGGCTGGGCGTTAAGTGAGAGCGGATCGCCGAAGCCAGCGCGGCATCGGTCACCGTCTTGGGCACGAAGCCCGAGGCGCCGCAGGTGCGCGCCAGCTTCTCGAGCTCGGCCGGCGAGCGCCCCGAATACAGTAGGATTTTGCACTCGTGCAGGCGGTGCTTCAGCAGAATCTGGACCGCCTTGTCGCCCTCGATGGCGGGCATCTCGACGTCCATCAAAACCACGTCGGGTTTTTCGTGGTTCACCACGCTGCTCATTCCAACGGGGCTGCCCAGCTCGATGACATCGAAACCGTCTTCCTCGAGCGTTTCGCGCACCACGGCGCGGCAAACTTCATTGTCGTCGACGACGAGGACTTTGGGGCGGCGCGGTGGTGGTGCGCCGGGGGCCTTACTCATGAGGGGGACTTTCGTGCCGGCCCCCCCGGGCAGCCCTGCTGTTTGGCACGTCGCAGGCCTCCAGTCAGCCTCCGTTTCGCAATCGCGCGCACTGGCGTGATCTTCCAGCGTAGCGCGCAGCTGGCTGCCCTGCTGCGCCAACATTCCGGCGGGATTGCGTGGTCCTTGCCCAAATGACCGGACAGCCGTTCGCCCGCAACTCGATGAAATTTCGCCACTAATTCTTGTGCTTTCGGGCCAAAAGTGGCCGGCAAAAATCTAGTGTTGTGGTAACCCCCTCCACCCATTAAAGTGTCACTGCACTCAGGCGCGGGGCCTCTACCCCGCGCTCGTCTTCCCAGAGCGCTGCGACAACGACCGTAGGAGCGAGCCTTGCCGATCGAAGTACCGAGCGTGCGAATCCTGATTGTGGACGATGACAAAGCCATCTGCGACTTCATGCAGTCGCTGCTCGAAAAGGACGGCTTCGTCGTAAAGACCATGGGCGACCCGACGCTCGTCGAGGACGAAGTGCGCCAGGGCGATTACCACGTGCTGATCCTGGACTTGATGATGCCGAAGATGGACGGCATCGAGGTGCTGAAACGCATCCGCGCCGTGGACAGCGACATCGCGGTGGTGATCTTTACGGCGCATCCAAACCTGGATTCCGCCGTGGCTTCGATGAAGCTCGACGCAGTCGACTACATCAAGAAGCCGTTCAACGTCGACGAGTTCCGCGAGGTGCTGTCGCGCGTGATGAAGAAGAAGGGCCTGGCCCGCACGCCCGAAGAGCAGCTGCACAAGATCATCGGCGACACCATCCGCACCATGCGCAAAGAGAAAGAGCTCACCCTCAAGCAGATGAGCCGCCGCACCGGCCTCTCCATCTCGCTGCTCTCCCAGATCGAGCGCGCCGAATCGTCCCCCTCGATCTCCAGCTTGTACAAGATAGCCATCGCCCTGGATTCGAAGATCCAGGACCTATTTGGCAATAACTAGGGCTGGGTAGGCCCAGTCTCGTACGTGGCGACGCGGCCCAGCTGGGCCGCGGATGGCTAGGCCTCCCCCTTTCAATCCCGGGGCCGGCCGAGCGTCCTTGACAGACCCTGACCCGCGCGACCATATTCCGCGCCCGTTTCTGACCCCCGCCGAAGTAGCTCAGCCGGTTAGAGCACGCGCTTCATAAGCGCGGTGTCGCCAGTTCAAGTCTGGCCTTCGGCACCAAGAAAACCACCCAATCCCGCTGACCTCCGCGCGGTGCGCTTGGACTCCGGAACTGATAAAATCAGGCCATGGAGTTCCCGGGCGAACCGAATGCCCTGCCCGCGCTCGACGAGAACGGCGTCGACCTCACGCTGGTTCGCTATTCGCTCAGCCTGACTCCGACCGAGCGCCTCCAAGCCGCCGAGAACTTCATGCGCGTGATGTCGACCGTGCGGCGGCCGTCGTCCGAACCGCCCGCTGCGGCCAAGTGATGCCCGTTTTCGACCTGGCACGCATGCTCGCGGTGCTGGCGGAAGAGCACGTGGAGTTCATCCTCGTTGGCGGGATCGCTGCGGTCCTGCAAGGGGCCCCCGTGCTCACCCAGGACGTCGACATCCTGTATCGGATCGAAGCCGATAATCTCGTGCGGCTCGAGAAAGCGCTCGAGAGGTTGAACGCCGTTGCCCGCGGTGATGAGCGCCGTCTGCGTTTCAATGTGAGCCATCTGCAGACTCGAGGCCACAAGCTCTCGACGACCGATGCTGGGCCGCTCGACATTCTTGGCTCCATCAACGAGCACGTGAGCTACGAAGATCTGATCGGCAGCAGCGACGAGCTAGAGGTAGCGGGTTGCCGCATCAGAGTGATTTCGTTGCCAGACTTGATTCGGCTCAAGAAGGAGCTTGCCCGCCCGAAGGATTTGGCAATGTTGCCGGTGCTCGAGGCGACATTGCGTGAGAAACAGCGCTAGGCGCGGTCTGGACGATCCGGTGGCGCACCAGCACAGGACTCAGAGCAAGCCGCGACGGCAGCAGAGGCGCGGGGCGGCGCGGGCGGACAAGGGGCCCAAGGTCCTTTCGAGCGAGCGGCCGGTGGTTTTTCCGCACCCGACGTTTGGCGAGATCCCGATGGTGCCGATCAGTGTCGTGCAGCCGGATGGCTCGGTGAGGGAGGGGCGTGACTTCGACCCCGACTATCAGCCCATCATGCCTACGGGCGCCGTGCGCGGTGACATTCGGCGCCAGGAGTTCTGCCGCATGTGTCACGTGCCGCGCTACTTCTACGTCGACATCCCGCGGCGCTGCGTGGAGTGCCGCGAGCCCTTCGTGTTCAGCGCCAAGGAGCAAAAGCATTGGTTCGAGGCGCTGAAGTTTCACTTCGATTCGATTCCAATTCGCTGCGTCGCCTGCCGGCGCAAGAAGCGCAGCGATAAGGCACTCGGCCTCGAGCTCTCGGCGGCTAAGAGACGACTGCGTGACGCGCCCGAGAGTCCGGCGGCGCATGTCGCGCTGGCTGAAGCCATCGTGCGACTGCACCAGCGGAGTGGCCAGGGCAAGCTCGCTGAGGCTCTCGCGGTGGCACGCAAAGCGCGGCGACTCTCCAAGGACCACGCGGCGGGTGAGCTCAGCGAAAGCTACTACTGGGAAGCCGCGTGCCAGGCCCTGCTCGGCAAATCCGCGCTGGTGCACGGGCTTTACGCGCGGTTCCTCGACGGCCCCGGCGGTGGCAAGCGCCGGGCCACGCTGGTTCGCGAAGCGAAGGCCTGGCTACCGCTGGGGTAGGGGCCCCAGCGCTACGAGACAGCTGGTAGGGGCCCCAGCGCTACGAGATAGACGCCTGACCCTTACGGCCAGATTGGAAGCCTTTCCGAGCGCGTCGAGTTGCGAGATATTCCGCGGTTACGATGGCGCATCTATCGAGGGCGGCTTGGATTGCATGCTTGCTGGTTGGGGTCACGGGCTGTGGCAGCGCGCCACCGCCCGCTGCGCCCGAGTCAGCGCCAGTGAAGGAGCCAGTGGCTGCTTCTTCGGAACCACTCAAAGCAGCGTCGCTCGAAACGCCACCTGTGACGCCGTCAGTAGCAACGACGCGAGAGGTGCCGGCGACTTGTGAGGACAAGGCGGCCTGCTTTCCGCCAACCGCCTTCGTCGACGCGGTGTGCAAGAAGAAGTTCCCCGATCTGCCGCTCTATCTGTTTGCGGCCAAGTTGCCGTGGCAGCACCAGTACGTGAAGGCCGAGTACGTCGAGCCGGTCAACCCGCACGGCGGCGAGCAGAGCGAAGCGTGGATGCAGTTCGGTGAAGAGGTGGTGGTGCTGCGCCGCAGCGGTCAGGGCGGCGCCAAAAGCGTTCAGGTGAGTGGCCCGTCCGATGTCGATGTGCTGCGCTGGGACGGCACGTGCGCGACCATTCGCCAGGAGATGCTGGTGAGCTACGTGCCGGCTCCCATGAAGAGCCCGCGCATCATCTGGAAATACCTGGGCGCCGACCTACAAGACGCGCTGCTCAAAAACGCCGTCGTCGCTCGCGCCCGCGAAGCCGAGAAGAAAAACTGCCGCGACTCCTCCGTCACTCACCCCACACCTCCCTGCGAAAAAGCCATGCGCCAGCTCACCGACGCCATCGCCCTCGCAGTGCACCAAAACATCGACTTGCCCGGCACAGGCAGCGTGCCGGAGTGGGCGAAGTAACGTCGCCACGGCGCCGGCGGGGCGCTCTGCCACGCTCGCGCCCTACACCGTATTAAGTTATCTTTCGGGTGAGGTAACGATGGTGGGTGATAGGCGGCTGAACATGACGAGGTGGCGCGCTTGGACCGCGAGCGCGTGCGTGGTGTTGGTCGTTGTGGGTGGTTGCGGTGACGATGGTGACGAGCCGAACATCGGAAGCGCTGGCACTGGTGGTTTGAATGGTACGAACGCCAAGGGCGGCAGTGGGCCGAACCACTCAGCGGGCAAATCGGCAAGCGCGGGGGATACCTCCCTTGCCGGCGCTTCGGTGCAAGCTGGCGCGGGTGGTCAGGGCGGCGATGGTTTGGGGCCCGGTGGCGAAGGGGGCGCAGCTGGAACGGCCGGCAACTCCGACCTAGTGGGCGGTGCGGGAGCGGGCGGCGCCGAAGCTGCGCAACACCTGACTTGGCTCGGTCCGTGCGCGCCACTTGGTTTGAGCAACGACGGCAAGACGGTGCTCGCCGAGCAAGGTGTGTGGCGCAGCGAGACCGGGTGGACAGCGCCTCCCGAGCTTGAAGGAGGCGACGTGCAGAGCAGCGTGCGCGCTCTCTCCGCAGACGGCACGGTTGTGTTCGGCAGCAGCAGCTCTGAGCTCGGCAGTGAGCTCTACCGCTGGACGATCGCTGGCGCCGTGGAGCCGCTGGGCGTGACCGACATGCCGCTCGCCACCAACCTCGACGGCACCGTCCTGCTCGCGCTGCGCGAAGAGGTCGACCACGGCGCTCCAGTTCGTTGGACCAGCGCGGTTGGTTTCACGAAACTTGCCTTTACACCTTCTGTCGATGCCGATTGGTTTTCGTATGCGCCCATGGAGGCTTACCTCAGCGAGGCGGGGGACCTGGCCTACCTGACCCAGAAGAGGGACGTCTTCCGCTGGACCTCTGCGACGGGGGCCGAGCTGCAGTACGGACCGGGCGGCCACAATCGAGTCACGGCGCTCACGGGTGACGGCCGAAAGCCGGCGGTGCTGACCTTGGTTGGCAACTGGGTCTCGATCGAAGCGACCGGGACTTGCCTGATGGGTGGGCCGTATTTGATGTACATGGCGCCGCCCGATTCCTGCCCGGATCAAGACATCACTCTCATAACGACCGACTACGACGCGACCGGCAAACGTTCCGTTGGCGTCCAATACGAGGGTGGGACAGCAAGCCTTCAGTACTATTGGTCGGAAGCGCGCGGGATGCGCAACCTCCGCGACGTGCTGCCGCCCGATGTGACGGTCAAGACCGACCCCCCGGCGACCGGTGATCTAGAGCTGACCGACGTGCGCCACGGGCCCTTCCTCTCCGCCGACGGCCTCACGGTGCTGTCGCAGGCAGCGAATGGTGAATGCTTCTTGGCCGACGTCGAGGACCGGCCGGAGCTCAATCCGGAAGAGTACAAGCACGACCCTGACGGCGCGGGCGGCGCGCCACCGAGCGAGGATTTCGGGCCGCTCGAGTGGCTGGGGTTCTGTTCGCCGATCGGGATCAGCGATGACGGCAAGACCTTGCTCTCCCGCAATGGCTGGTGGACGGAAGGTCACGGTTGGTGGGGTTTCCCGGAAAATCCAAACGATATTTCCAACCTCGAGCAGTACCCGTCCGTGGTCTCGGGCGACGGACAGGTGATTTACGGTGGGTTTCTGTACGGAGGGACGTATCGCTGGACGGCCGCGACCGGGATGCAGCTGCTTGGCGGCATCGGGTCACCCGATGCCACGAGCTACGACGGTTCCGTGCTGGTCGGCATCAAGAACGGTCTGCCGTTCGTGTACACCACCAGCGGTGGCTTCCTAGCACTGACTGCGCAGGGCGGCCCCGGAGCGCTGACCTGGAACCCGGCGGGGCCGTATCAGGTGCAGCTCACCTCGGCGGGGGATCTGGCGTACTTCAGCTCGACCGGGAGCTACGCGAGCTGGCACGCTGGCGACACGACGTTCAAGGTACTGAGCACGACCAAGATTGCGACGGCGCTCTCGGGCGACGGGCAGGTCCTCAAGTTGCTCAACGCGACTGGCAATGATGTATCGAGCACCGGAGCCTGCCTAGAGGCAGCGTGCAACAATTCGCGCGTGGCGCTCCTCGGGCTGGATGCCAGCGGCCAGCGCGGCGTCGGGAACGAGTGGGTCAACGGCGGTCTGGTTCACAGCTTCTATTGGACCGAGCAGGGCGGAATGCAGGAGCTCGACGACGTCGTGCCCCAGGGCTTGGGCATCGACACTTATCCCGGCGCGTACCTCGATCTTTGGGACAGCGGGCTCTACGGGGACGCAGGTTACCCTTCCTCCGTCCGTCCGCAGCTCTCGCGCGACGGCAAGTACCTGTTCGCCCGCGACGAAGACGGCGTCTGCTTCCGGCTCGCGCTGCCGTAGCGCTGAAAACCACCCGAGTTACGACACACCTCGTCCCACTGAACCGGGCGGCTCGGGCGACCGAGTCGCCCCGCAGTGATACCCGCTACTGCGCCGTGCGGTGGCCGCCGCCCGGGCCTGGCCCTTCGCGCCCAACCACCGGATTCAAGGCGTCCCAGCTGACGCGGACGCGGGTGGCGCTGGGGAGGCGACCGAAGCTGGGGACGGCGCGCACGGCGGTGAGGACGTTTTGGTCGTATTCGGCGATGCCGCTGGGACGCACGAGTTGCACGCCGGAGGGACGACCGTCGGCACCGAGGGTCATCTCGAAGATCACACGGCCGCCCCTGCCCTTTTCGATCGCCCATTCGGGAAAGGCTTTCGCGAGCACTCGCTGCAACTGCCGATTGAGCGCACGCCAGTAGCCGTCGTAGCCCGGGTCGTCGCTGAAATCCTTGCCAAAGCCGGCGCCGCTCGGGGACGAGCGCGAGCCGATGCCGCTGCTGCCGAGCACACCAGGCGCGCCGCCGCCGCGATCGCCACCGACACCCGGTCCCACTTCGCCACCCGCAGAGCTGGCGTGAAGCAAAGAGCTCACCCGATCCGCGACTTCTTGCGACGAGTCGAGCGTGTCGTTCGGGCGGCCGCGCGCTTCACTCGGCACCGCCGCGCGCGCTTGGGGCACCAGGGGTCGCGCGAACAGCACGCGCGCGGCGGAATGAAACTCCTGCGCGTCGCGACCGTCGGGCGCGCCCTGACCGAAACGGTTGGCGTCGGCACCCGCGATGGGGCCGCCCGCGGCCTCGTCCGGCTCGAGGCCGGTGTCGGTGGCGCCCTGACCACCAGCTTTGCTGCCGAGGGTCGACGCGGTCTCCCCGCTCACGACGCCACGCGCCGGGTCGGTGGGCGCGTAGGCACGGCGAGCGCGAATGTGGCCTGCGCCAGTGGCCAGAAAAGTGAGCTCCATGGGCGCGGGCGTGGCCCGGCGGTCGTCACGGCTCGCTCGCTCCCAGGCGCTGCGCAGGCGCGAGACCTGGCTGCGGTCGCGCTGAGTCGGCACGTCTCGCTCGAGCGAGAGCGGATCAATCGAGCTGGCGAGGTTCATGGCCTGCTCGGCGCTGGTGCGTTCGCCGCCACGACCCGCAGCTTCCATGTCCGGGCGCGGCGCGTGGCGACCACCGGTGGTGGTCTGGAGCGTGGGTGGCAGCGTCGTCGGTCGATCGGTCTCGGTGCCGGACGCCGCAACCTCGGGCAAGGCGACGTCGCCTTCGAGCTCGACGGACTGCGCCAGCGCGGCTGGCGGCGGCGACGGGGGCGCGCCGCTCAGACTGCGCGTCAGCAGCCACGCCCCGAGCGAAAGCAATGAGCCATGCAGCAGCACCGAACCCGCAAACGCAATGCCGGAACCCCTCAGGGGCCGAAGACTCACGCCTAAGAGTGTAGCACCGGTGAAACGCCGAGCCGGCGAGTGGCATTTTGGCTCGTGATTTGGGCCAGCTCTTCGAGCGCGACGCCGCGCAGGCCCGCGACGAAGCGCGCGGTATGGAGCACGTACGCTGGCTCACAGCGCTTGCCGCGCAGCGGCACGGGCGCGAGGTACGGGCTGTCGGTCTCGACCAAAATGCGATCGGCGGGCGCCCAGGCTGCGACCTCTTGAATGTCGGTGGCCTTCTTGAACGTGACGATGCCCGAAAACGAAAGATCGAACCCGAGATCGAGCGCGCGCTGGGCAAACGTCTTGTTCTCGCTGAAGCAGTGGATGATGCCGCCCACGTCCTGGGCGCGCTCTTCTTCCAGGATGCGCAAGGTGTCGGCGGGTGCGCTGCGCGTGTGGATCACGATCGGCTTTTTGAGCTGCCGCGCCACCCCGATGAAATGCCGAAACACCGCCTGCTGCTGCTCGCGGGGCGAATGATCGTAATGATAGTCGAGCCCGATTTCACCGATAGCCACGACGCGCGCCTGGCTTTCGGCCAGCTTCTGCAATTCCACTTGGAGAGCCGCGTCACACTGCGCGGCGTCGTGCGGGTGCACGCCAACGGTCGCCCACACGTCCGCGCGGCGCGACGCCAGCTGCAAGGCGCTCTGCGTCTGCTCGAGCGAGCCCACGCCGATGCACACGAAACCGGTGACCCCGGCGCTTCGGGCGCGCGTCAAGGTTTCTTCCGCGCCCTCCGGGAAGTAGCTCGGGTCGAGGTGGCAGTGAGTATCGATGAGCATGAGCTGCCGCAAGCCTCTAGCGCGCTGCCGTGCGCGACGCCAGCGCACGCCGCGCCGCGAGCAGGACGAAGCCGGTGACCAAGATACCGACCAGAGTGGCGATCTCCACCAGCTCGGCTGCGCTGGCCAGGGCAACGATGGCCAGCAAAGTGAGCGGCGCCAGAGCCAGGTCAACGCGACCCAGCCCACGCTCACCGCGCCAGGCCAGCCGAAACAGCGCCAGCGCAGTGACCGCAAATTGAGCCAGCACACCGAGCGCCGAAAGCACGAACAGCTTGGTCAGGCTGGAGCCGGCGACCAGCACCACCACCGCCAGCGCGGTCACGCCGAGCGCCGTCACCGGCACACCGCGCTGCTCGCGCCCCAGCGCCGCTCCCAACAGCGATGGCGTGCCGAGCGCGGCCAGGTAGCGCGGCGTCATCGCAAACATGCCGAAGGCGATGCCCACCGACGAAACGTTGGTGCCGGCTGAAAAAATGGCTCGGCTCGAAGCGCCGCCCAGCGCGGTGCCGGCCGCCACGATGGGCGCAGCCGAGTGCGCCAGCTGCGGCACCGCCAGCACGCAGCCGAGCTGCAACACCACGTAGAGCAGCATCGCAAAGCCGAGCGAGAGCAGCGTAGCGGCCAGCACCGCCCGCCGTGAGCCCCTCACCTCACCCGACGGCACCGCCACGATTTCGAAGCCCTGTAGCGGAAACACCGCGACCAGCGCCGCCCGCCAGAGATTGCTCCCGACCCAGCCCTCGGGCGGCACGACGTGAGCCGAGGAGAGCCCGCGCAGTAGCGGTAACGTGTAAGCCGCCAGGAGCAGCAGCGGCAGCAGCTTGAGCACCGTCAGCGACGACCAAACCCAGGCGCTCACTCGCAACCCCAGCCAGGCGATGCCGGCAAACAGCAAGCCGGCCCCCAGGGCAAACAACCGCTGCCGCCCGGGCGAAGCGAAGCCCAGCTCCGGCCCCAGAAACTCACCGAGCGCGCTCACGATGGTCGCGGTGCTCAAGATGGCCGACACGTAGGTCACGAAGCCCACGCCAAACGCCGGAAGCTCGCCGAACGCCTCGCGCGCCCAAACGTAGGGCCCGCCGTCCTCAGCGTAGGCCGAGCCCAGGCGCCCGTAGCACCAGGCCACCGGCAGCAGCAGCAGGCCGGTCAGCACGAAAGCCAATGCTGAGCCAGGGCCTGGCACCAGGAAGGCCAACTGCGCCGGGGCGAAAAAGATGCCCACACCGACGATGCCGTTGATGCCCAGCGTGAGAAGCGACCAGAAACCGAGCGGCCGCGCCTGCCTCACGACAGCAGCGCCGACAAGCGTTCACGCACCAGCGCCACGGCGGCGTCGGAGGCCGAGCCGTCTTCGTAGCCGAAACGCGCCTTGAGCTGGTCGACCGCGCGCTGCGCCGCAGCCTTGCGTGCCAGATCCAAACCGGCGCCGTTCTCCTTGAGCAGCAAGAGCACGTCTCGGCACAGCTTCGCGACCGCCGAGCGGCGTTCGCCAAACACGGCCTCGCGCAACCGACGCAGCTGCGACCCAAACACCTTGGCGTGATCGATGGGGTTCTCGGGATGATCGATGGCCCAAGCCGCAATCGAGTTGATCAGGCCGTTGCGCACGTCCTCCGGCTTGTCAGGCGAGCCGAGCAGCTGCTCGACCTCGTTCATCAGCCGCTCGTCGGGGTCGTCGTACTGGCCCGTCAACGGATTGCGCAGCTTTTCCTTCTTCACCCAGAAGCTGACGTGAGTGACGTATCGGTCGAACAACTCGGTGTAGCGGGTCTCGTCGACCAGGCCGCTGGCTTGGCGGAACTCGTCCTCCAGCAAGTCGAGCAGGCGCTCGCGCAGGACTTTTCGGAAACCGGCGTGGTCGTGATAGCCGCCAGGCAGCTTTTCCTCCTGCAAAAACGCGTATTCGGAGCTCAGCTCGCACAGCGCATCGAGCTCGCTGAGCACCGCGAACGGCGACAGGCAGTCGTAGTGGGGGCTCTGCGCGGCATCCAAAAGCACCGTGCGCATCTCGCGCGGGCTGGCGCCGACGCTGCCCTCGTAAATCGGGTAGCTGTCGCTCTCGCGGTACAGCTGCGGAATCACCGAGCGCAGCAGCTTTTGCGACTCCTCATCGAGCCGTAGCGGTGCCACCCCGTGCGAGTAAAGGTCGAGCTTCTCTTCGGCCGTGAGCTCGCTCACCAGATCCTTCACCGCGCCTTCGTAGCGGTCTGGCTTGGGTTTGCGCATGCGCGTCAGCACCGCAAACATGGCCGCCACGCGCGTGGAGTGCGGCGCCACGTGCCGACGTACCTGCGGCGCAATCTGCGAGTCGTAAATCTTTTGCTCGTCGACCCAGCTCAGCAGGTACGGCGCGCGGATCAGCTCGAAGCGACCGCGGAAGCTCTCGAACTCCGGGTGCTCACGGAAGGCCGACAGGTGCAGCTCGTTGCCGCTCGCCACCATCACGCAGTTGACCTGCACGTTTTGCGAGCGCAGCGGCACCTCGCCGGTTTCCGCCGTAATCTGCAGGTATTTGAAGGCATCGAGCGGGCGCTTGAGCAGATCCGAAAACTCCAGCACGCCACCGGCCGCGTCGATCAGCTCACCAAAGGCCTCGAACAGCGCCACCGACGTCAAGCTGGAAGGCAGGGTGCCCAGGTTGCGGTCGGCCGTGACCTGCCGCTCGCCGGCGTCGACCGACAGCTGTGGGCCGAGCGTGACCGCCCCCACCCGATAGCGGCGCGAGATGAAGTAACGCTCGACCTGCACGTGGCGCAGCACCTCGGTCAGCGAGCCGTCGTAGCTCGACAGCAGCGCCTCGTAGACCAGCTGACTCTTGTGCGACAGGCTGCCGTGCAGAATCCAGGTCGGCGGCGGTTCGGTCGCTCGTGACTCCGCATACGCGCGCGCGACCAAGTCTTGCCGCTGCTCGCGCGGCAGCAAGAACAGCGGATGGTCACGCACTTCCATGAACAGGCGCGAGTCGATCTGCTCTTCGGTCAGCCTCGCGTAGCTGTCGGCATCGCGCTGCGCGTCGTTCTTCCCGCCGAAACCGATAGCACCGCGCAGCGTGCGCTCGCTGGGAAAAACCCAGTGAAAACGGTAGAGCGCGCCCTCGCTCTCGACCGAGTAGTGCTCGAGCGCGCGCATCAGGCATGCAGCCACCGTGCTCTTGGCGGAGCCGTTCGGGCCATGTAGCAGGAGCACGCGATTGGGGCGACCCTCGCGCACGAAGTTGTTGAGGGCGCGGTACAGCTCGAGCTGCACCGCCTCTTGCCCGACCAGCGCCTCATGACGTTGGTCCGCCTCGTCCAGAAATGGCAGGTCGAACAGGCTGAAGCGGGTCAGTGAGCCCCACGGCCGATCCACCGTGTTGCGCCCGAAATGATCGAACATGTCGCGCATGTAGCGCGCGGCGTCGCGCGAATGCCGCACCGGGTCGGTCGCGAACAGCGCCAGGTACTCTCGAAACGAGAGCAGGCGCCGCTCTTCCTTGAACGACCTTTCCACCTGCTCGGCGATGCGAGCCAGGTCCGCCAAAATCCGGTCCGAATCCATTAGCCCCAGGCTACTGCCAGTCGAGCCACTTTTCGAGATCTTCGAGCGCTTGCAGCAGACGCACGCCTTTGGGCACGCGTTTCAGGCTCGCGCTGCCACGTCCGCCCACCACCAGCTGCACGTTCGCAGGCAGCGCCTTGCGGATCCGACTCAGCTCCCGTCCCGTTTCTTCCGCGTCGAGCCCGACAACGGAGAGCGCCACCGCGCTGGCTTTGGAGAGCCGTGCGGCCTCTGCGATCTGTGTCGCAGGCAGGTTGGCGCCCAGAAAGATGGCTCGACGGCCGCGCATGGCGATCAGAACCGCGACCAGCAGCGCCCCGAGCTCGTGCTGCTCGCCACTCGGTGTCGTGCAGATCACCGGCGCCGCCTTGCTCACCGCCTGAGCGGCCAGCAGTGCGCCCAGTCGGGTACGCAGCAACGCCGACGCCGCATGTTCACTGGCCGTGCACAGCTCTCCACTTTGCCAGCGCGCACCAACCTCGGACAGCGCGGGAGCGAGCACGCTCGTGACGAGATCATGCGGGGAGAAGTCATTGCTGGCGCGCTGCAGCACGCGCTCTGCCGCTTCGACGTCGAGCTCGCTGACCGCCGCTAGCAGGCCATCGATGGCGGCCTGCGCGCGCTGGGCTTGCTCTGAGTGCGCCGGGCTCGGCTCGACGCTGGCGGGCGCGTCCGTCACGGCCAGCTCCGACAGCCGCGACAGGTCGAGGTTGGCGATGGCGCGCGTGGCGTAACCCTTCTCCAACAGGCGCTTGATCAGCTTGAAGCGCTGCACGTCTTCTTCCGAGTAGAGGCGGGCGCCCCCCGGCGCGCGCGCGGGGACGGCGCTGCCATAGCGCCGTTCCCAGACGCGAATGGCGTGGGTGGTCAGGCCTGCCAGTCGGGCCACCGTACCAATGCGGTAACCGGCAGCGCTCATGCGTGAGCCCCGAGGCGCAGCAACGTCTCCTGCACGCCCGGGTAGCCCTGGAAGAACCAGCTCCACCAGCCGACCATCATGACCGCGTGTCCGAGCAGAATGCCGACGTGACTACACATTTCGACGCGGTCCGAATACTGCCTGACGTAGCGACGCCAATGGAAGGCCTCGTCCACCAGGCTGTAGACGAAGGACAGCCCGGTCAGGACCAAGGCGGGGATCCACAAGCCGCGCGGGTGGTCGAAGGCGGCCGTCAGCAGCACGCAGCTGCCAATCCCACAAAAGATGGTGATGCCGTGGACCAGCCCTTCGGCCCGCGAGATCTCCTGCTTGTAGATGGTGCGGTGGCCGATGGTGTCGACGGCGATGGAAATCGCAAAGTTCAACGCACCTAGCGGTACCAGCCAGGCCTCGGGTGGAAAGCTCACGCCGCGAACGTGACCTGCCAGCAGGAAGCCTCCCGTCGCCAGCACTAGCCCGAACATCAGGCCAACCCAGGCGCAGTACACCACCCAATCGGTTCGCGAGAACTCGCGTACTCGGCCCACGTAGGTGCGAAGCTCAGCCAGGAAGGACATCCTCGGGGAACCTCACGACCCGTTCCGGCACACGACTCGGGCCGGCGGCCTCACCCGAGGCGCGCCAGCAGTCCAGGCCCGCGCGCCACACACACCACAGTTTGCGATGGGCAGGCACGACTGCCCGACCCAGGGTCACGTCGCCACCGCGTGCCATCAGTAGCTCACCGATGCTCGAGTAGACCCGTCGAGCCGTCGCGACCGCGAATCTGGAGCGCAGCTCCAGCCCGGGCAAGCCGGCGTCGCCGGAACGATACAGTACGTCCGCTTCTCGGAGCAGTCGCAATACCGCGCGCGCGAGGGGCTCGGGCGCCACGCCGCCGGGCAAGAGCTCCACGGGCACGTACAGGCGGCCGCGGTCCCAATCCTCGGCCACGTCGCGGCAAATGTTCGTCAGTTGCATGGCCATGCCCAAGTGCACGCCGTGCACCACGTCGCGCTCGCGGCGCACGCCCAGCACGTGACACATCATGGCGCCGACAGCGCCGGCCACGCACCAGCAGTAGTGCAGAAGCTCCTCGAGCGTGGCGTAGCGAGTACTCTGCACGTCGAGCTCGAAACCGTCGAGCATTGCCTCCAGGTACTGCCTGGGGATGCGCCGTTCGAACGCCACGCGCTGGAATTCCGCTACCAGTGGGTCGCCCATCGCGCACCCCGCGTAGATTCGGTCGAGCTCCTGTCGCAGCCCGGTGAGCGCGGCGGGCGCCCCCGCGGGTGGGACCAGATCGATCGCGTCGTCGGCGCGACGGCAGTAAGCATAGAGGACGTGGACGCTGTGGCGAACGGGCGCCGGCAACAGTCGCGACGCCAGCGCGAAGCTGGCGGAGTGGCGACGAATGACGGCACTCGCCGTGCCGGCTTCGGCGTCCATAGGTAGGTGCCCGGGCAGGCCAGAGACCAGGTTCACTCCGCCGCCTCCACCTTGGGGGCACGAATGCCGAAGTCGCCGAGCAGCACGCTCGCGGTAGCGCGCGCCGAGCTGATGACGCCAGGCACCCCTGCACCCGGGTGCGTGCCTGCCCCGACCAGGTACAAGCCGGGCAAATGCGGGTCGCGGTTGTGCGGCCGGAACCAGGCGCTCTGGGTCAGGTCGGGCGCCAGCGAAAACGCCGACCCTTGATACGCGAACAGGTCTTGCTCGAAGCCACGAGGGGTGAGCCAGCGCCGGACCACGATGTGTTTCCGAAGGTCAGGCATGAGCCGCTCGAGGGCGCTCAGGATCCGATCGGCGTACGGCTCGGCCAGGCTCTCCCAATCGAGCGGCGCATTGCCGAGGTGTGGCACTGGCGAAAGCACATAGAAAGTTGCGCCGCCCGCGGGTGCCAGGCTCGGATCGGTCACGCTCGGGGCGTGCAAATAGAGGCTGAAATCGTCAGGCAAGGCGTGGCCATGAAACACCTCTTCCAGCAGGCCGCGGTAGCGCGGACCGAACAGCACCGTGTGATGAGCCAGGTCGTAGGGGCGATCCGTCCCGAAGTACAAGACGAACAGCGACATCGACCAACGCGCACCCTCGAGGCGTCGCGCCGTGCGAAGCGCCACAGCTTCGCTCGCGTAGAGCCGCGCGTAGGTGTGATGGAGATCCGCATTCGACACGACGGCGTCGAATGGTTCTGCCTGGCCCGCCGGCGAGTAGATGCGATGCCGGACTCGGCCCGCACGCTCGATGCGAACAGCCGCTACCGGACAACTCAAGCGCAGCTCGCCACCGAGCCCCTGGTAAAGACGCACCAGGGCCTGCACCAGCGCACCGGTACCGCCGCGCGGAAAGAACACGCCCCCAGTCCTTTCCAGGTGGTGAATCAGCGTGTAGATGGCGCTGGTCTCGAACGGGTTGCCACCGACCAACAGGGCGTGAAAGCTCAAGGCCTCGCGCAGTCGCTCGTCATGGACGAAGCGCGCAACCGTTGCGTAGACCGAGCGATCCGCGCGTAGCCGCGCCAGGCTCGGCGCTACGCGGAGCATGTCCGAGAACGTCAGAAACGGCTGGTGAGCCAGCTCTTGATAGCCCTTTTCGAAGACGCGGCGCGAGTAGTCGACGAAGCGCGCGTAACCTTCGGCATCGTCCGGAAAGTGCCGCTGCACCTGGTCGGGGAAGTCCGTGCCGTAGTCGAGATGAGTGCCGTCCTGCCAGCACAACCGGTAGAACGGCGAGACAGGCAGCAGCTCCACGTAGTCTTGGCGGCGCGCCCCCGCGACCGCAAACAAGTCGTCGATGCACTCGGGCGCAGTGATGACGGTCGGGCCGCCGTCGAACACGTAGCCTTGCTGCTCGTGCACGTAGGCGCGACCGCCGGGCTTGTCCCGAGCTTCGAACAATACCGTGCTCACACCCGCTGCCTGCAGCCGAATCGCTGCAGCCAGGCCGCCAAAGCCCGAGCCGACGACCGCTACCCGCACGCGCTCAGACATATGCCCGCTCCAGCCGCGCGATCTCCTCGGCCAACGGCTCCAGCAGTGCGCTACGACTCACCCGCCGCTCGAGCCTTCGAAAAGCGTCATGCAATCCCTCATGCACCAGGCGTTTCGGCGAGTCGCCCAGTTGATTCCGCATGGCCGCCACCAGCACTTCGGGTTGCAGCACACGGCGCTCCACCGCCTGTGCCTGCTGCTGAAGCCGCGAATAGACCAGCTCATCCGAGAGCTGGGCGAGCCAAGCCCAGGGCCAGGTGGGCCGCCCACGAATCAAGTCTTCGTGAGCTTTGTGAGCGCGACGAGGCTGATAAAGGCCACTCACGTCATCCAGCATCTGCAGCGCCACGCCGTAAGCACGACCAAAGCGTTGTAGTGCTTGGCGCAGGTGGGGGTCCGCCCCGCCCGCGATGGCTCCGACCTCAGCGGCCAGCTCCAGCAAGCTGCCGGTCTTCAAACGCGTGCTCAGGTTCACCACGCCGAACACCTCGCCTCGCCCGAGCGTCGCGAGCCGGACCCCCAAGTCGAGCGCCTGACCGTAGTGGCAACGCAGTGCCGCACGGTCCAAAGCACGCCGCAGCTCGAGCTCCAGCTTGGCATCGAGACTGAGCTCCTCGAACAAGCGGTGCGGCAAGAAGTACAGCCAGTTACCGGCGTTGAGAGCTAGCGGCAGGCCAACCAGCAGGTGCAGCGCAGCTTTGCCGCGCCGCCACTGGGAATCGTCCTCGATGTCATCGATGATCAGCGAGCCAGCGTGGAGAACTTCGACCAGCAGCAGCAGCGCCTGCGGCATCGCTGTTGCCGGGGCGCGTCCCGCCGAGGCGAGCTGATACGCAACTTCGACCAGCCGACTGCGGAAGCATTTTCCGTCGCGACTCAGCGCTTCGCCCAGGGGCTCGGCTAGTGCTTCCTGCCAATGGCGCGGGTGCACCGCTTCACTCGGCGCGTCCAGCGTGCGAGCCAGCCGGGCGGGCGAGAATTCTGCCCGAATCAGCCGCAGCAGCAGGCCCTCTTCGGGTTCTGGCTGGTTCCCCACCCCGACCTGAGCACCAACCTCGGGCAGCGGCTGAGTCACGGCCGCACCTCCGCCCGCCCGAACCCGTGCGCCAGCGCACGCGGCAACGAGAAACCGCGGGGTGGGCGCCCGCACAGCATGCGCACGCGGTCAGCGCGCGTGAGCCTCAGCGCGTAGAAGCGACGCACCGACTCGGCCGGCAAACGATAGAAGCGCTCGATGGCGCCCGAACGTTGTTCCGGCTCGAAGGCGCTGAACATCAGCCGGTTCAGCAACACGCCGTAGCGAAATTGCGAACGGTGCTCGCGAAGCAGCGCCGGCCAGGCACGCTGGCGCAGTTGCTCAGCTGGCGTGGTGGCGACGACACAGGCCAACCGCACAGCCACCGGAAATGAGTAGCCCGTGACCGGATGAAACCAGCCCCCCTGGTAGCCGCCCAAGAGCGGGGCGTCCGGGTCAGGCTCCGCGAAGCTGGGCGAGCGAGTCGGCAGCGGTAAGACGCCCGATTCACGCCGGACCACGCCCCGCACCTCGCAGCCTAGCCGCGCGGCATAGGCCATGATCTCGGCCTCTAGCCGCTGCCCATCCAGCTGGGGAGAGTCGGAGAAATACGTGTCTTCCAGCAAGATCCGGTCGCTCGCCAGTGGCAAGCCGTACATGAAGCGGAAGCCGTCGCGCTGGGGCAGCAACGCATCCATCAGGATCGGTTCTCGCAGGGGGCTCGCGGTTCGTACCAGGAGCTCGAGCCCCCAAAACTTCTGGTAACCCGCGCCGCCCGAAGCGTCGAAAGCGCCTGGCCCACGGCTCTCGATCACCACCGCCGCGCGGAGCTGCTCACCCGAATCGAGCAACGCACTTTGGGCGTCGACTCGCTGCACCGAACGGGACAGCACGAGGCGCGAGCTCCGCCGCCGCGCAAAAGCTTGCTGGACGGTCTGATCCAGGCGCTCTGAAGTGACCGCGGCGTACGGCTCTGGCAACGAGCGAACCAGCCCCGGGAAGCGCACCTGATAGCTTGGCCAGCGACGGGTCACGAGCGGCGTGACGAAACCGGTGTCGGCAGCGACGTCACCGGCGTGGAAGCACCAGAGGTGGTTGCCGCCCAGTTGACCCTGCTGCTCGACCAACGCCACGCGCGCGCTCGGCTGATGCTGGAACACTGCCAAAGCGACCAGGCAGTTCGCCAGGCCTCCGCCAACCAGCAGGTAGTCGAAGTCGGGTACTGGCTCGGCCGTCACCCCAAGTTCGTAAGCCACAGTTAGACACTCGTCAAGCTAGTGACATTATTTGTTGCAGCTTTGTCTAACTTTTGTAGAATGTTCTGAACATGGCAAGCCGCCCACGCCGCATCCTGTTCGTGGCCGAGCACGTCACGCTTTCGCAGGTCGTCCGGCTATTGGCGCTGGCTCGAAACCTGCCGAGCGAGCGCTACGAGGTGCACTTCGCCTGCGGTGAAGGTGCGGACTGGGTCTTCGCTGGCACGAGCTTCAAGCGCTGGCCACTGCTGACCGTCGACGGCCCGCGTGCGCTTGCGGCCCTGGCCAAGGGCGAGCGGCTCTACGACGTCGCCACGCTCGAGCGCTACGTCCAGCACGAGCTCGCCCTGTTCGATGCGGTGCGACCCGATCTGGTGGTCGGCGACTTTCGCCTATCGCTCGCGGTGAGCACCAAGTTGCGTGGCCTGCCTTGCGCGTCGTTGATCAACGCCTACTGGAGCCCATTCGCACTGCGTGAGCGCTTCCCGCTACCGGATCATCCCATCGTGAGCCTGGTCGGCGTGGAGCTGGCCGAGCGCTACTTTCCACGAGCCTTGCCGCGCGTGTTTGCGCACTTCGCCGCGCCGCTCAACAAGCTGCGAAGGCGCTACGGGTTACCGGAAGTGTCGCTCCCGGAGCAGCTTTGCTTCGGCGATTGGGTGCTCTACCCCGACCTGCCGGAGCTGTATCCGGTGGCGGGCAGCCCAGTCACCCACCGTTACCTGGGCGCGGTGCCCTGGTCTCCCGAAGTCCCGTTGCCGTCCGAGCTCGTAGCGGGAGACGACTCGCGGCCGCTGGTGTACGTGACCCTCGGATCTTCCGGCGATCACAGCGCGCTAGCAGCGGTGCTGAAAGGTCTCGATGGTCTCCCCATCCGCGGCCTACTGGCGACGGCCGGCAGAGCGGCGCCGGCGGAGCTACCCGCCAGCTTTCGGGTCGCCGACTACGTTCCCGGTGAGGTGGTAGCGCGCCAGGCTCGGTTCGTCGTCAACAACGGCGGCTCGTCCGGCGTGTACCAGGCGCTGGCCGCTGGCGCGCCGGTTCTGGGCATTCCCTCGAACCTGGATCAGTACCTGAGCATGCAGAGCGTGGTTCGCGAGGGCGTGGGATTGCAACTGCGCAGCGCCTCACTGAGGCCGGAGCAGGTGCGCAGCGCGGCCCTGCAGCTATGTGAGGACGCCTCGCTGCAACGTCGAGCTCGCGAGGTCGGCAGCTGGCTACGAGACTACGAGTGCCATGCGCGTTTCCAAAGCTGGCTAACCGAGGCGTGTGGAGCGGCAGCAGGCGACATGGCTTCGAAGGAGGACGAATGGTTGCCCCACGCATGACGCTCACCGCCCGTTCGTTGCCGCTCCTGGCGTGTTTGCTTCTGGCAGCAAGCGCCAGCCAGGCCGAAGAGAGCCTGGCGACCAATGTGGTCGAGTTCGAGACCCAGAATCGCAACGCTGCAGGTGTCGTGCGCTGCGGGCTATTCAAAGAAGGCGGCTGGCTGAAGGATGCGTTTCGCGCCGCCATCGTCAAGATCAACGGGAAGAAGGCGCTGTGCGTGTTCAAGGACGTGCCAGCGGGTGTCTACGGCATCTCCGCATTTCACGACGAGAACAACGACGGCAAGCTGGACACCAACCTGGTCGGCTACCCCACCGAAGAGTATTGCGCGTCGAACAACGCGCGGAACCTGCTGAGCGCCCCGAGCTGGAGCGCTGCCAAGTTCAGCTACCGCGGCGGCACCCTGCGCTTGCGCGGCGTCATGAAGTGACGCCGCGCGCCAGGTTCAATCCACGTTCACTTCGAGCGCCAAGTCACGCTTTTCCATGAGGCACTTGTCTTCGGTGCACACGCTGAATTTGAATTCACCGGCCACCGTCTTCTTGCCCGCACCATCGGGCATGAAGCTGACGGGCATGACCGCCTTCATCTTTTCGAGCTTCACCGCCTCTTTGCCGATGGTCGGGTTGTCGTACTTGATGCCGGGCGTCGGTTTGAGCGTGAGCTTGATCGGGTAGTTGTCGTTGACGTGGAACGGCGCTTTGGCGACCAACACGACTTCCACCGTGCCGGCCTGCCCGGCCTTCAGGCTCGCCTTTGGCCCTTCCAGGCTCAGATCGAAGCCGGCGTCGCTGACCTTGGGCACACCGGCGGGAGCTGCCTCAGCGGCCGGGGCCGGTGCGGCGCTATCAGCCGCCGCGGCGGCGGCCGCGGGCGCCGGCTGAGGCGCTGTGGCGTTCGATGCGGAGCGCGGCTCTTCCGCGGCGGGCGGCGTCTCCTTGTTGCAACCGAACAGCAGCGAAGTGGCAGCGAGCAGGAACGCGATTCGAGCGGCTTCCATGGCCTGATCAGCTACCACACGCGCCGCGGGCCCGCACGGGGGCGGCGTAGCCGCGCTACTTCAGCAGCACCATCACGACGGCGATCAGCACACCCAGCACCAGCGCGCCGCCACCAACCGCCAGGAATAGCATCATATTCCCGCCGCTCTTCGGCACGCCCGCAGGTGCGTCGTTGTAGCCACCAGCGTGACCGTAGCCCTGGGGCCCACCATGGTAACCGCCAGCCGGCGCCATGCCCATTTGCTGCGGGGGTCGCGCGCTCGCGGCAGGCGGGCCATCGAACGAATCGAGCGCATCCGACTCACCGAAGAACGAATCAGCAGCGTTGGCCGGACCCTTGGGCGCCACAGCAGCCTTCATCAGCTCGGGCAACTTGGCCGCGATGCGCGTGGCAAGCTCCGCCTCGGCCACCTTGGCCCATTCCAAATGATTGCCCGTCAGACCGTAGGCCTGGCCAATCGCGTCCGCGAGCGCGCCGACCGAGCCGATGCGTTGCCCCGCCTGTTTCTTGAAGGCGTGCGTCATCACGCGATCGAGCGTGGGTGGCACCGGGTATTTGTCGCTCTTGGCGGCCTGGCTCGGCGGCTTTGGATCCTTGGTCAAGATCTCGAGCAAGATGCTCGGACCATTGACGCCCATGAACGGCACCGCCCCCACCACCGACTCGTAAATGATGGCAGCTAGCGCCCAGACGTCGGCGCGGTGGTCGAGCGTCTCCAGGCCCTGTGCCTGCTCGGGCGCCATGTAAAAGGGCGAACCGATGGTGGTGCCCAGCACGGTGAGCTTCTTGGCGCTCTCGCCCTTGTCCTTCACCGAACCGAAGTCCAGGAGCTTGACGGTGTCGCCCTCACTGGTCTGGCACAAAAACAGGTTGTCGGGCTTGAGGTCGCGGTGCACGAGCTTCTTGCTGTGCGCTCCGTCGAGGCCAATGGCCACCTGGCTCAGCATGCGCACCATGCGCCCGGGCGAGATGGTGGTCTCACGCTTCAAGGTGGCGCGCAGCTCTTCACCGTACAGGTACTCCATCACCAGCGCGTACGAGCCGTCGTTGGTCGGTTGGAAGTCGAGCACCTCCACGATGTGATCGTGGGGCAACAACTTGCTGACCTCGAACTCGCGCTTGAAGCGTTCGACCGCAACCTGGTCGCCGGCGACGTCCGGATGCAGCACCTTCAGGGCGCAGTTGCGGCGCTGCTGCATGTCGAGCGCCTCGTACACACGCCCCATGCCGCCGTCCGCCACCACGCGACGCACCTGGTAGCGGCCACACAGCAATTGGCCAATGCGAGCGTCCTGGTCGTCGGCCAGGACCGGCACCTGCGTCGCGCTGCTCAGCTGGGCGCCGTCTACCGGACAAAACCCCGCGTCATCCGGATACAGGCGACCGCAGGAGGGACACGCTTTCAAGCGCCGCTCGACTCGGTCTCGCCAGCCGGCATGACCGCGCGGAAGTAGATGATGCGGCTACAGCTGGGACACTGCCCGAGCTCCTCACCACGCTTCAACTTTTGAAACAGCATGGGCTGCAGGTGCATGTTGCAGGCGCTGCAAATGCCAGTGTGCGTGTAAGCCAGCGCTGTGCCGCGGCGGCTGCGCACGAGCTCGTAGCGCCGGTACAGCTGCGGAGGCACCGCCTTCACCATTTCCTCGCGAGTCTTGTTGCGCTCGTCGAACTGGGCCTGCGCCTCACTGATGCGACCCGTTGCCTCGCCCTCGATGCTGTTGAGGTCTGCCAGAAGCTTGTCGTGCTCGCCTTGCACGGTGGTCACGTCCGTCCGCGCTTGCTCGATCAGCACGTCGATCTTCTCGATCTCGACTTCGCGATCGCGATGCAGCTTGCGCAGCTCCTCGAGCTCACGCTGCACGGCGTTCGCTTCGCGCTCGGTGCGACAGCGCGACAGCTTTTCTCGCGAGCGGTCGATTTGTATGGTCATCTGACGCAGCTCGCCCATCAGGTCGCCGCGCGCCCGCTCCATCTCTTCGATGCTCTTCTTACCGCCGGTCAGGCGGTCGAGAAGCTCGGCGAGCCGGGTCTTCTTGGTGTCGAGCTCCCCGCGCTCTTTGCGCAACACGTCGCTCAGGTCTTTCAGCTCGGCATCGAGCCCGGACAATTTCTCAAGTGCGTCGATCTGGGACTGAATGCTCACGTTAAGTGTCGGCTCCTCGAGTAGCTCTACCTGCTGCGCGCCGCTACGGCCAGTGGGCCCACCTGGGTTCGAACCAGGAACAACCCGGTTATGAGCCGGGGGCTCTGACCGATTGAGCTATGGGCCCGTTTTACGGGGCAAAAGACTAAGAGAGAATGACCTGAGCGGGGTTGGGGCCCCGCAGTACGAGACGCGCGCAGGCTAGTCGAAGGCCCCCGGGGTAGCAACGCCCGGTCGCGGTACCCCTGCGGAATCCCGACCAGATCCGGCCCCGTGGCGTGTTACACCTAGCCGTTCTGGCAATGGAACGTCTGGTCGTCCGCGGTGCCACCCAGCACAACCTGAAGAGCGTGAGCTGCGACCTGCCGCGCAACCAGCTCGTGGTCATCACGGGGCCGAGCGGGTCGGGTAAGAGCTCCCTGGCGTTCGACACCATCTATGCCGAGGGCCAGCGCCGCTACGTGGAGTCGCTTTCGGCCTACGCCCGCCAGTTCCTGGACCAGCTACCCAAGCCGCGCGTCGAGAGCATCGAGGGGCTTAGCCCGGCCATTGCCATCGAGCAGAAGGGCCTGGGCAAGAGCCCACGCTCGACCGTGGGCACGGTCACCGAAATTGCGGATTACCTGCGCCTGCTCTACGCGCGTATCGGCGTCCCGCATTGCCCCAAGTCCGGCAAGGTGCTGCGCGCCTACACGGTGCAGGAGATCGTCGACGAGATCTTGAGCCGCGGCGACGGCGCGCGACTGTCGCTGCTTTCCCCCATCGCCCGCGCCCGCAAGAGCGACCTGACGCAGGAGCTGGAAAGATTGCGCCGGGACGGTTTCGTCCGTGCGCGCGTGGACGGCCAGAACACCGATCTGGCGGACGAGCTGACGCTCGACCCCGGCAAGCCTCACGACTTGGACGTGGTGGTCGACCGCATCGTCGTCAAAGAGGGCGCCAAGGGTCGCATCACCGACTCGGTGGAGCTGGCCCTGAAGCTGGGTGATGGCACGTTGCTCATCGACCCTGCGGACGGGGGAGAGCCCTTGGTCCGGAGCGAACGGCTGGTCAGCTGGGAATTCGGCATCACCCTGCCCCCGCTGGAGCCGCGGCTATTCTCCTTCAACAGCCCGCATGGCGCCTGCCCCACCTGCGATGGCCTGGGCGTGCGCTCCGCGATCGACGAAGGCCGGGTGGTACCCGACCAATCTCGTTCGTTGCGCGAAGGTGCCGTGGCTGCTTTTGGCCGCCGCGGCTCGGTCGCCACTGCTGCGGAGGTGGCCCGCGTGGTCGAAGTCTTGGGGGTGGATCCGGACGCCGCTTGGGCCGACCTGCCCGAAGCCGCGCGCCAAGCCATCCTGCACGGCGGCTCACTCAAGCCCAAGCGCGGGCGCGGTGGAGCGTCGAGCTACGACGGCATCGTGCCGCGCCTGTCGCGCATGCTCGAGTCCGGAGCGATTCCGGAAGGCGAAGACCAGGAGCAGGACGCCGAAGAAGGCGCGATCCGCCCCGAGGACTTGGGGCGCTTCATCGTCACGCAAATCTGCGAGGCGTGCGGTGGTGTGCGCCTGCGACCCGAAGCGCTCGCGGTGCGGCTGGCGGACAAGACGATCGCCGAGCTTTGCCAGATGCCGCTGCGCGTGCTGCGCGAATTTTTGCTGGCCTTCTCCAAGACCAGCACGCTTTCCCAACGTGACGCGGCGATCGCACTACCGCTGGTCAAGGCGGTTACCGAGCGTCTGGGCTTCTTGATCGACGTCGGCCTCGACTACCTGGCGCTGGATCGCGCAACCCACACGCTTTCCGGCGGGGAAGGCCAGCGCATCCGCCTCGCGACCCAGATCGGTGCGTCGCTGGTCGGCGTGCTCTACGTGCTGGACGAGCCCAGCATCGGCCTGCATGCTCGCGACAACGAGCGCCTGCTGGAAGCGCTGCGGCGCCTGGTCACCAAGGGCAACAGCGTGCTGGTCGTCGAGCACGACCGCGAAGCGATTCTGGCCGCCGATCACGTCCTGGATATGGGGCCTGGCGCAGGTGCCCTGGGCGGGCAGATCGTGGCGCAAGGCACGCCGCAGGACTTGATGAACGACCCAGGCTCGGTCACCGGCCCGTACCTATCCGGTGAAAAGCGACTGCCGATCCCCGCGCAGCGCAAACAGCCGAGTGGCCTCACCTTGCGCGTGGTGGGCGCCAAGGCGCACAACTTGAAGGACGTCACGCTGTCGGTGCCGCTGGGCGTGATCGTGGCGGTTACGGGCGTCAGTGGCTCCGGCAAGAGCAGCCTGGTGGTCGATACCCTGCTCAGCGCGGTGCGCGCGCAACTCTACGGCGCGACGGGTCTGGTCGGTTCCTGCGATCGCATCGAGGGCCTGGAGCACATCGACAAGGTCATCAGCATCGATCAGGCACCGATCGGCCGTACCCCACGCTCGAATCCGGCAACTTATACCGGCATATTCACGCATCTGCGCGAGCTTTACGCCGGATTACCCGATGCGCGCGCCCGCGGTTACAAGCCGGGCCGCTTCTCGTTCAACGTAAAAGGTGGCCGCTGCGAAGCCTGCCAGGGCGACGGCGTGCTGCGCGTCGAGATGCATTTCTTGCCAGACGTGTACGTCACCTGCGATGCGTGCAGCGGCAAACGCTACAACCGCGAAACGCTCGAGGTGCGCTTCCGCGGCCTGAGCATTGCGGACGCGCTCGACCTGACCGTCGACGAGGCGTCCGAGCTACTGGAGTCGATTCCGCGCATCGCGCAAAAACTGGCGGCGCTCCGCCAGGTGGGCCTGGGTTACATCCAGCTCGGTCAACCCGCCACCACGCTTTCGGGCGGTGAGGCCCAGCGCGTCAAGCTTGCAACCGAGCTGAGCCGGAAGGCGACCGGCCGCACGCTCTACGTGCTCGACGAGCCGACCACCGGCCTACACTTCCAGGACATCGAGCTGCTGACGCACGCCCTGCTCGGGCTGCGCGACGCGGGCAACACGGTGCTGCTGATCGAGCACAACACCGACCTGATCGCTTGCTCGGATTGGGTCGTGGACATGGGCCCCGAAGGCGGCGAGCAAGGCGGCTACATCATTGCCGAGGGCACGCCCGAACAGGTTGCAGCGCAACCCGAGAGCCACACTGGACGCTTCCTGCGCGCCACGCTGGAGCACAACGGCCTGGCCAAGACGCGCGCCAAATCCGCCGTCACCGCCAAGCCGGCTACGAAGGCGAAGCCCAAAGCCGCCGCCCGTCAGCGCTAGGAGACCGAGAAAACGCGAAGGGGGCGAAGGCGCCAAGGGCGCGAAGCGAGAGACTTGGGGGCCAAGACGGCGAGAGGCGGCTACGGCATCTGACGATGCCGCCCTGCTCTTGAACCCCAAGAAACCTTCGCGTTCTTCGCGCCTTTGGCTCTCTTCGCGATTCTCCGATCGCTCGGCTACGTGAAGTCTTTTTCGACGCGCTCTTGGTCCTCTTTGCAGCGGATACAGAGCGTCGTTTCGGGGCGTGCTTCGAGGCGCTTGATCGAGATTTTCTCGCCGCAGTCGTCGCACGTGCCGAAGGTGCCGTTGTCGATCTTTTCGAGCGCCTTGGTGATCTTGTCGAGGAACACCTTTTCGCGACCGCGCAGCCGAAAGGTGAAGGATTGCAGGTACTCGCTCGAGGCCAGGTCCATCTCGTCCGGCAGGTCATTGGCGTCGAGGGTCATGTCCTCGTCCAAGGTCTGTTGAGCCCGCTTGATGATCTCTTGCCGCTTGGCCTCCAGCATGTCCTTGAATTTCTTCAGCTGGGCCTTGCTCATCTGCTGTTCTTTGTCCCGCGTCGACATGGGAACCTCGCTGCCTCTCGAACCGGCGTTCAAAGGGCCCAACACCATAAGTACGGCGGTCCTTCCCGTCAACGGGGATCCGCCGGGGCTAAAACTCAATTATTCCAAGGGCGGCCGCATGGCCTTGGGGGCGGCTGCGCCGCCTCGTGGGCATTGGGGCGGCGGTCTGTCTCGTGGGCGTTGGGGCGGCGGTCTCGTGTGCGTTGGGGCCCCGGCCCCAACGCAATCATTGGTTCCATCTAACGACCCTCTTTGAAGGCGCGGACGGCGTTGACGATGGCGTCGGCTAACTTTTGGCGAAAGTCGCTGGTGTTGAAGCGCGTCTCGTCGCGCTCGCTCGAGATGAACGAGGTCTCGAACAGCACCGCGGGCATGCGCGCGCCGGCCAGCACGTAGAAGCCGGCACGCTTGACTCCACCGTCTGGCACGTCGGGGTAGCTGGGCGAAAGCGAAGCCATGGCCGCACGCTGCAGCAAACCGGCAAACTCGCTGGAGCGCGCGTCACTCTCGTGATCGCCGCTGCGGCTCATCACCCGCGCCAGCTCGCTTTGCGCCTCGGTCGAGGCGGAGTTTTCGACCGCGGCGATGCGCGCGGCCACCTGATCCTTCGAATCGTCGAGCACGAAGGTCATCACGCCACTGCCGCCACTTCGCTCCGTGGCGTTGCAATGAATCGAGATGAACAGGTCCGCGCCAAAGGCGTTGGCGCGCGCGGTGCGCTCCTCGAGGGGCACGAAGACGTCGGTGTCTCGCGTCAATAAGGTCGCAATGCCCAGCTCGCGCGCGATCAGTGGCGCCGCGCGATGAGCAATGTCGAGCGCCACGTCCTTCTCGCGCAGGCCAGTGGGGCCGATCGCGCCAGGGTCGTGACCGCCGTGCCCGGGGTCGAGCACGATACGACGCACGTTGCGCGTGGGGTGTAGCGCAGCGTCACGCTTGGCTACGTCAATCACCAGTCGAAACGGCTCCGGCACGTAGAACACCCGGTGCTCTGCAGCGGCCGAAAGGTCGAGCACCACACGCGCGCCGCTCGGCCCTTCCGAGGCGCGCACACGCTCGAGCAGCCCACCCGCCGCAAAGCTGCCCTTGCCCGTGTAGTGAGCGCCCTGCAGGTCGACGAACAGCCGCGGGCCGTTTTGGCCGCCGCCGGCCAGAGTCCCCACTTCGAAGCGCACCGGTTTCGACACGAACACGACGACGCGCGCAGCGTCCTTCGCAGAGTAGCGCTCGATGTGTGTCAGGTCGGCGGTCGCCACGGCCCCACTCGGCGAGCCCAACCCGGCACTGTCGACCGGCGCGGTGGACCCGCTCGGAGCCGGGCTGCCGAGCAGCGGCTTGTCGAGCTCGGCCAGCACGCTCGGGCTCGGCCGAAACCCTTCCAGCGTCGCCAGCACACCGTCGATGCGCGCGCGGCACTCGCCGGCCGCGTCGCGTCCCAGCGCGTACAGCGCGCGGTAGGTCGCGTCGGGATCGGCGTTCAGCTCCGCTTCGAGCAGCAGTCGTGACACTTCCGCGCCACAGCGCTCAGGTCCGCCGTCGCGCGCGAGCTGCCGGTAGAGCTCGAGCGCCTCCAGGGCGTCGGCCTCTCGATGCTCGCGACGAAACAAGCGCTCGCGGATCTGGGCGGCTTGCTGAAGCGCACGGCGTCGCTCCACACCGCTCGCCTTGCTACCCCGTACGGCCAGCGCGTCCGCGCTCGCAACCGCCTCGGGCCGCGACAAAAGTGGCTCAACCTGCTGGGCCGAGGCGCCGCCCGCAGGGCCGCTACCTTGGCGGCCATCCCGGCCGCTACAGCCCAAAAGCGGCGGGGCCGCTGCCAGCAAGGCCAGCCAAAGCCTTAATCTTTTCAGCTGGGTGCGTTGCCGAGGCACGAGCCCGGATGCTAGCCTGACTGAAAGTAGAGCGCGCTATGCCGGATCCCGACCGTCCCTCAGGCGCCCCGATCAGCGAGACAGAAGCGGATCGCCTGTCCGAACGCTTCCACGCGTCTTGGGACGATCCTGAGCCCGACACCCTGGAGCCGGCGACGATGCCAAGGGTGGTGGAGCAGGCGGCACCCGCAGTTGCCCCACCGGCACCCGTTGCACCGGCAGCAGCGGCGGCACCGAAGCCTGCCGTGACGCCACCCGCCGACGCGGCTGCCGCTTTCAAGGCGAAACCCAAGGCCACGTTGCTCGGCATTGCTCCGATCGTGGTCGGTCCCTCGCAGCCGCCACCGGCACCAGCACCGGCAGCAGCCGCCGCTCCTGCTGCGGCGGCCGCGCAGCCAGTCGCAGCACCTGCACCTTCGCCGCCAGCTCCGATTCCACCTGCGACGGCTAGCTCGCCTACCTCGAGCTCCCCTGATGCGGGCGTTGTCGCGCAGGGTGTCACCATCCCATCGAAGCCGTACGTCCCGAAGGACGAGCCGTCGACGCCCGCGGTCGTCATCACGGGGGCGGCTCTCGCGGACGCCGAGCAGCTCAAGCAAGAACGACACAGTGAGCGGAACCGCGTCACTCACATTCTTCCGGCCCGGAGCAACCCCGTGGCCGCCGCCGCTCCCGCGCATGTCTCGTCGCCAGCGGCGGCTTCGGCGCTCGACGATACTTACCCGCCGGCCAAGCGCCGCGGCGGCAAGGGCGTGCTGATCGCAGCTGCCGTCGTCGTGCTCGGTATCGGGGCCGTCGCTGGCTTGAAGTTGGCCGGCGGACCCGACGAAAAGCAAGCCGAGGTCCCGGCTGCCCCGCCCAAGGTGGAGACCGCCGCCGCGGCCCCAGCGCCCGAGCCAGCCCCAGCTCCAGCCCCCGAGCCAGCGCCCGCGCCGGTCGCCGCGGCTGAGCCCGCGCCCGCGGCAGAGGCTCCCCCCCCTCCTCCCGAGCCGGTCGCCGAGAAGCCGGCACCCGTGGCTCGGAAGGGCGCCAAGGCCAAGAAGGCAGCCGCCCCGGCCCCCAAGCGCCCGGCCGCGCGCCCCGAACCGAAGCCCGCGCCGGTCGCTGCTCCAGCGCCGGCCCCAGAGCCAGCGCCAGCCCCCGCGCCCAAGCCCAAGGGCGTCATCGTGCGTGAAACCCCGTTTTGAGGCGGCTTAGCGGGTTTATCGTCTACCCTCTGTTAGTTGTGAGCATTTCCTTGTCGAAAATGACGCGATTCGCTGCGGTCCTTTCGCTGGTCGGTGCGTCGCTGTTGCTCCCCTCGCGCGCGCTGGCCCAAGACGACACCACGCTCGCGATGGCGCGCGAGCGCTTCAAAGAGGGTGTGGCGTACTTCGACAAGAAGGACTTCGCGAAGGCGCGCGTCTCGTTCCTTCAAGCGTACGCACTCAAGAAACATCCGGCGGTGCTCCTGAACTTGGCGCAGAGCGAGCTGCGCTCCGGGCACGAAGCGGACGCGGCGAAACACTTCGCGCAATATCTACGCGAGCACAAAGAGGCGACTGACGCCGAACGCCAGGGCGCCGAGACCGGGCTCACCGCCGCCAAGGCTCTGGTCGGTGAGCTGACTCTCGAAGTCGACACTCCGGGAGCCGAGGTTTACGTGGATGGGGATCTCGAAGGTCAGACGCCCCTGGCTGGCTCCATCTTTCTCTCGCCTGGCTCGCACGAGATCCAGGCCAAGAAGGAAAGCAAGTCGGCGACCGAGAAGGTCACGGCCAGCGCCGGTCAGTCGGGCAGCCTGAGCCTGAAGCTGACGGGCGCCGCCAAGCCTCCGCCAGCCGCGGGCGGCGGTGCCGCGACTCCCCCGAACGAGGGCGGCGGGGCGACCGAAGAGCCTGCACCCGAAGAGGAAACCCCGTCCCATCGCAAGTCATTCGGCGCATGGCTGGCCAGCACCCCTTCGGCCATGATCACGACCGGCTTGGCGGGCGTGGGCATCATCGGCGGCGCGGCCTTCGCGCTCGGTTCGAAGGCGAGCTACGACGCGGCCGACAACGTTGCCAGCGACATCCAGGACAACGCGGTCACCATCGATAAGAAGAACAACGGGCCCAAGGGCGTCTGTGTCGACATCGACAAGTGGCTGCTCAACAACGCCGACCCCCGCTACGACAACGCCCAGGTACGGCAGAAACGCGTCGCCGAGTATCAGACGAACTGCGACAAGTATCAGGACAACGTCAAGTCGGGCGACACGTTCAAGAAGCTCGCCATCGTGAGCTTTGCGGTGGGCGGCGCCGCAGCCGTCGGCACCATCATCTATTACTTTGCCGACTCCAAAGAGTCGGGGCCGGCGAGCGCAGCGCGCGGCCGGCGCTTGGTGGTGGTTCCGGTGTACGACCCGGGCAACTACGCCGGTGGCGTGGTGATGGGTCGCTTCTAGCTCGTACCGCGGGGCCCCAGCCCCGCTCTCTGGTACCTAGCTCGTCTCGCCGCTGGCAGTCCTTTCGCGCAGGTCGCTTCTCAGCAGCAGGGCTCGAAACGTGGTGCGCGGCATGCGGGCCGCGCGGGCCGCCGCACTGACGTTACCCGCGTGGCTCGCCAGCAGCGCCCTGGCATCGAAACCGGCGCCGTCGCGAACACGGCGTGGTCCCAGAATGCGGGCGCTCAGCGCCAGGTGCTGGGCGAAGATCTCGCGGCCCGGCGCCAGCGCTGCTGCGCGGTACAGCACGCTCGAAAGCTCGCGCACGTTGCCTGGCCAGTCGTACGCCACGAGCCGGCCTAGCGCATCGGCCGCCAGCTGCTTTCTACCGACCTCGTTCTCGAGGCGCTTGAGCAGCAGCGCCGACAGCGCCGGGATGTCGCTGCGTCGCTCGCGCAGCGGCGGCAGCTCCAGCGTGACCGTCGAAAGCCGGTGATACAGATCGCTGCGAAATCGACCATCCTCCACGCGAGCCGTCAGCGAGGTCCAGCTAGCCGACACCAACCGGACGTCAACGTGACTCGAGGTGTGCGCGCCGAGCGGCCGCACGCTGCCGTCTTCCACCACGCGCAGCAACCGCACCTGCACGCCCGGCGAAAGCTCGGCCACCTCGTCCAAGAACAGCGTGCCGTGGTGCGCCTGCTCGAACGCACCCTGGCGGTGCGAAACAGCTCCGGTAAAGGCCCCGCGCCGGTGCCCGAACAGCTCCGAATCCGCCAGCGACTCGGCGATGGCACCGACGTTGAGCGGCACGTACGGCCCCGCCGGACGCCCCAGCGCGTGCAGCGCACGCGCGACCAGATCCTTGCCCGTCCCGGACTCACCCTGAATCAAGATCGGCGCGCGCGTGCCGGCATGACGCCGAACCTCTTCGGCCACGCGCCGCATCGGCTCGGAGCTACCTACGATGCCTGGTAGGGCCCCGCTCGATAGCGGCGCTTCTTGCCAACCAGGCCGCACCGTGACGCTGGAGCGTCCGATCACGAAGCTCGAGCCTCCCGGTTCGAGACGCGCGCGCGGCACGCGAGCACCACCCACGAACACACCGTTCTTGGAGCCCAGGTCGATGACCTCCACGCCGCGCTCGTCGGCCTGCAAGCGACAATGCACGGCGCTCACCGCTCGATCTTCCAGCCGCACATCGACGCTGCGGCTGCTGCCCAGGGTCAGGCTAGCGCCAGGGAGTAGCGGCGCGGTCGGGGCCGCCACGCCTTCGACGCCGCCCACCTCCACGCGCCACGGCCCCGTTTCGGCTCGGGTCCCGAGCTCCAGCGTTCTTTGTGTTTGATGCTCGTCCGTCATGTGCCTGCCCTCCCCCCATCGGCTGTCCGCGCCGGCAGTTGCGCGCGAAAACGTGGTAAGAGGCCCCGGCAATGAAGCGAGCCCTCCTAACCGGCCTGGCCCTCTGGTGTTGGCCAGCGCTCGCGTCCGCTCAAGCTGCACCGGCCGCCAGTCTGGATCCCAACACTCCACCCGCCCCCGCTGGCGTCCACCTCATCGAAGACGAGGAGCCCAAGTTGCCCCTGGTGCCACGCGCCAAGGACTTGCTCGGCGGTCACCTGCTGGTCGGTGCCAGCGCGGGCCCCAGCTGGTCGCTCGGCAAGCTCGGCACGCGCAGCGCGGCCGTGCACAGCCTCGGTACCGGCATAGGCTTCGACGGGGACCTTGGTTTTGGACTGAGCCGTTCAGTGGCGCTCGGTGTGTGGGGCAACTTCGCGCGCTACGCCGATGGAGATGCTTGTCTCAGCTGCGCCGGGCAGGCGTTCTCGGTCGGACCCTTCGTGCGCTACCACCTCTCACAAGGTCTGCGCTTCGATCCCTGGCTTTCGGCGGGCGGCGGCTTCCGGCACGTCAGCTATTCGGCGAGCAACGGCGACAAGTTCGCCTTCTCCGGCATGGAGTGGCTGCGGCTACAGCTCGGCGCCGACTACTACGTCTTATCCGGGGTTGGCTTCGGGCCGTTCGGCTCGCTCGCCCTCAGCTCGTACTCCACGCGGCCCAGCGACGCCGGCAGCGCCTCGGTCAACACCGAGCTCAGCTTCGGCCTGCGCCTACTGCTAGACGTACCGGGTCGTTAGAGCAGCACCGCTTCTCGACGCGGCACTGCCCCACGACGCCCTTTTTCAACCTGCCGCGACAGCGATGCCGAGTGCCTTGCGGACTTGCGTGTATTGCTCACCGACGAAGTAGAGCAAGAGCTCCTTCATCTTGTCGGCCGCCGACAGATCGCCCGGCAGCTGCTGCTCGGCACCGATGATCTTCTTGGCGATTTCGAGGTCGCCCGAGACGATCAGACCCGCGCGACAAGCCGTGAGCTCCACCGCCTGGTTCCAACGCTTGATGTTGACCTTCGCGCCCTCGTCGATGAAGCGCTTGACCACCATGCGCAGGCCTTCCAGCTGCACTGGCTGCATGTACTTCGACAGCTCCTGCGCGGTCGCACGGATCTGCGCCAGCATGTCTTGCGGCAGCGGCGTCTGCGGCGCCGCGATCATCACGCCGGCATACAGCATGATGGTGAGCTCGGCCTGGGTCGGGAACAGCGTGCGGATGTAGTGCTCGCCGCGGTAGCTGGCCAGGTGCTTGCCGCACATGAACGTGAGCTCTTGCGGCTGGAAGCCGGTCAGCACGGTCTGGCCCGCAACCGACGCGGGTGGAATGGCGGGCACGGCCACGATGGCGCCGGGCACGTCGTTGCGCACGTACAGGTCCGGGCCCTGGACGCCCAGTACCTGCGCAGCCCAACCGAACGTCTTGGCAAACGTCACGGTGGAGGTCGCCGGGTCTTGCTTGAAGCGCTTGTCCAGCACCGGCAGCTTCCCTTGCGACTGCAGCTGCGCAATCTTCGCTTGCAGCGCCGCCGGCGCGATCATCTCGAAGATCTTCGAGACGTACAGGTTCTCGTCGGCGTGGAAGACGTGCTTGACCCAGTGCTCGTTGGACAGCCGGCCCTTCACGGCCAGCATGCCCTGCGGGCGATAGTCGTCGAAGAAGCGCTTCTCCTCCTCGTCGGACTTCTTCAAGAAGGTCATGGCGGCCGCCAGGCACCAAGCTTCGTCGTACGATTGCTTGTGTAGATACAGGCGGTAGAGGGCGCGATAGGCGTCGATCTTCAGCGGATCGGCGTCGAGGATCACGCGCTGCTCGACCACCGCGTCGTCCCAGCGCTCGCTAACCTCGTACAGCTCGGCCAAGATCTGGTGCACCGTGATCTCACCGGCCTTGGTCTGCGAAGCCATCTTGAAGGCCTCGATGGCAGGCTCCGATTGCTGCAGACGGTCGCGGTAGATCAAGCCGAGCTGGTGCCACAGCGTGAACTCCAGGTCGGTGTTGCCCTTGCCGGCGATGCGATGGAGCATCTTGCGGTACGAGCGCTCGAGCTGCTTCCAGTTCTTCTGCTGCGTGAGGATCTTGTTGATGCGCTCGAACGACTCCAGGTAGCTGGGGTTCAGATCGAGGGCGTCGTTGAACAGCTCGACCGCGCGGTCGCTATCTTCGATCTTGTCGCGGTAGATCTGCGCCTGCGTGAACACGTAGCGCGCCTTGATCTCCGGCTTCTCTTCCATGTCGGCGATCGACGCCAACGTGTCGACCATCTTCTGCCAATCGGCCGCCTGCTGGTACAGCTGCAGCAGCTTGTGCAAGAGGACGTGGTCGACCGGCTTGAGGTCCCGCGCCTCTTCCAGGGCCTCGATGGCCTTCTGCGGGTTCTTCTCTTTCTCGGCCCAGATGTCGCCGATCTCGACGAGCACCTTGAAGCGCTCCTCGCCGTCGTACACGCTGTCCAGAATCTGACGCTTGTAGGCGGCGACCTGCTTCCAGTCGTTGCTCTTGGCGTAGACGTCGACCAGGGCTTCGAGGGTCGGGCGATGCTCGCCGTTCAGGCCTAGCGCCTTCTCGAAGTTGTTGATGGCCTGCTTGGCCTGGCCTTGCTCGCGCTTGATGCAGCCTAGGCGGTAGTAGACGTCGGTGCGGTTTTCGGTGTCGCTCTCGTCGAGCGCCGTGAGCACCTTCTGGTAGTTGGTGAGCGCGCTCGGCCAATCCTGCAGACGGAACGCCACGTCCGCGATGCCGCGGATCGTTTCCTGATCGGTCAGGTCGAGCTGGTTGGCAGTCTGGTAGGCCTTCAGCGCCTTCTCGTTGTTGCCGAGGGCGGCGTGCACCTTACCGAGCAGCTTGTGGAACGTGTGCTGCTCGCCGCGCTCGCGGTTCTTGCTCTTCTTGACCAGCAGCTCGGCCAGCGGCTCCGCCTGCTGCCATTTCTCGGTGCGGATGTAGTCCTCGACCAGCGGCAGCGCAGCTTCCTCACTGTCGTTGTCGCACTGAATCGCGAGCTCGTAGGCCTGCACGGCCAGGTCGTGCTCGTTGAGCATCTCGTCGCGCAACTTGCCGAGCTCGACCAAGAGCTTGGCCCGCGCGCGTGGTGACTGCGTGTTCGACTGCTCCTGATCGAGATAGCGCGTCGCGCGGTCCCAATCCTGCTCGTCGATGGCGATGGTGCGCAGCGCCGACAGCGTCGGCAAGTGCGCCGGATCGAGATCGAGCGCCATCTCGAAGCGCTCCTGGGCCTGACCGCGGTCGCCCAGCTTCTCCTCCATCGCCTTGCCGATGCGGTAGTACATCTCGACGCGCTGCGCGCCGTCGCTGGTCAGGTCGGCCACGCGCGTCATCGACTCGATGGCCTGCGCGGCGTCGCCCTGCTTTTCGTACAACTTGCTCAGCGCCTCGAGCGCCGGCACGTTGGTGTCGTCCAGATCGACGATGTTGCGATACGCATCGATGGCACGGTCGACGTCGCTGACCTCTTCCGCGTAGACCTGCGCGATCGCACCGTACAGCTCGACCTTGGTCGCCGTACCGCTGGCCTCGGCGATGTGTCGCTCGTAAGCGTTGATCAAGTCCAGCCACTGCTTCAGGCGGCGGTAGCAACGCTCCAGACCCTGGTAGGCACGCTCCTCGGCGTGCGAAATTTCCAGCGCCTGCTCGTAGCGCTGGGCAGCGATGTCGAACTTGAGGAAGTGCTCTTCCTGGTGTTGCGCGATCTTGAGCAACACCTCGATGCGCTCGCGCTCGGTCTCGACGACGTCCAGCTGGCGCTCGAGAATCTGCACCAAATCCGGCCAATCCTGGATGGTTTGGTACACGCGCTCCAGGCCACGCAGCGCCGTGATGTTGCTGCCGTCGACGTCCAGCACCTCGCGGTACACCTTGCCGGAACGGTCGAAGTCGCCCAGCTGCTGCTCGTACAGCGCTGCCATGCGCAGCTTGGTCGCCGCAATCTCTTCGGCGTTGTGCAGACCGTTGACCTTGCTGGCCAGGATCTTGACCAGCTCCGGATAGTTCTTGGTCTCGTCGTAGACGTGCTCGAGGGCGGTCAGCGGCGGCAAGTAGTACGGGTCGACTTCGAGAGCGCGCCGGTAGTAGGCGATGCCCTGGTCGGCCTGGTTCATGTGCTTGTGCAGCAGCTCGCCCATGTCGAACTGAATGGCCTTGCGATCGTCGTTGGCGACGGCCACGTCGAGCGCGCGCTGCAGCGTCTCGCCCACCTTCTGCCAGGCAGCGTTCAGGCGATGAATCGCCGCCATCTGTCGCAAGACCTGAACGTTGTTCGGGTCGAGCGCCATGATCTGCTGGTAGTACGGCTGAGCATAGTCGGGACGATCGAGGTCTTCGCCGTACCACTTACCCAAACGCAGGCAGAGCTGGATCTTGGCCTTGTCCTCGGTCTGCTCGGGCAGCCAGGCGTTGGCGGTGTTGATCAGCTCACCCCAGCGATTGGTGGCCTGCGCCATGCGCTCGAGGTAGCGCGCCGTCTCGTCGTCGCCGAAGTCTTCGCTGAAGGCGTTGACCAGGGCGTCGAAGGCCTGGTTCTTGTCCCCGATCTTCTCTTCGAACACCTTGGCGATGCGGCGCAGCAGATCGTTGCGCTCCGCCACGGTTTCGCGGGTTTCGAGCCGATTCAGGTACAGCTCGACCAGAGTCTCCCAGCGGCCTGCAGCGGTGTGCAGCCGCTCCAGTGCCTCGAACGCTTCCTGATGCGTCGCGTCGATGGTCAGGATCTTTTCGAAAGCGGGAGTCGCGGAGTCGTACTCGTTGATCTCCTTCTTCCAGATCTCGGTGACTTCGAGCAGCTCGCGGATCTTCTCCGCCGGCTCCTGCAGCGCCTCGGCGCGCTGCATCTTGACGCCCACCACGTCCACCGCGCGCTCCTCGGCGCGGTAGATCGTCTCGAGCTCTTGCATCGCCTCGAAGTCGGCGGGGTCGACCTCGAGCAGCTTGCGCCAGGCTTCGGCCGCGTCGTACGGCTGCGACAGCTGTCCGCCGTAGGTCTTGCCTAGCTCGCGGTAGATGCCCTTCAGCTCTTCGGCTTCGAGCAGCGCGGCGGCGCGATCGATGGTGGCGTGCAACGCCGAAACCAACTCCTGCGCATCCTGACGCGTGCGCCAGACGTTCGCGATGGCGCGCAGCGCAGTGATGTTCGAGAAATCGATGTCGAGGACGCGCTGCCAGGTCTCCAGCGCCTCGTCATCGCGATTGAGTCGCTCGGCGAACAACTTGGCGCGCTTGGTCAGCGCGAACACGCGGTCGTCGTCGCCCTCGGCGATGTCGAAGTGACGATCGAGCACGTCGGCGAGCTCGGCCCACTTGCCCTGCTGCTCGTACAGCTCGGCCAGGGCGCGCAGCGCCTCGGGATCCTCGCCGCGCAGGTCGAGCACGCGCTTCCAACCTTCGATGGCGCCCTCGACGTTACCCAGCCGACCCGCCGCCAAGTGCGCGATTTTAGCTCGGATTTCGGCCTCTTGGACGTCGCCGGCAGCGTTCTCCAGCTCGCGCCCGTAGACCGTATTCAGCTCCTGCCAGGCCTGCGCTTGCTCGTAGATGCGACCGAGCGCCGCGATGGCTTCTTCGTTCGTCGGCGCCAGCGTGTCGAAGATCACCCGGTGCGCGCGGATCGCGTCATCCAAGCGCTGCAGCTTCTCTTCGTAGACCTGACCCAGGCGGCTGTAGAGCTCGACCTTGTCGAGCGTGTCTTCGGCCGCCACGGCGCGCTGCTCCAGCACGCCAGCCAGCTCGGGCCATTGCTCGAGCGAGCTGTAGATGCGATCCAAATTGGCAAGCGCATCCTTCTCGCGCGGCTCGACCGTCAAGACATAGCGATACGTCTCTTCGGCTTTGGCTACGTCAGCCAGCTCCTCTTCGAAGACGCGCGCCAGTTTCTTGCCGATGGCCGCTTGGGTCGCGCCATCCACGCCTTCGAGAGACAACACGTCGGCGTAGGCATTGGCGAGCGGCTCCCAACCGCCGTCCAGCATGCTGGCCAGGCGCTCGATCTCTTCACCGGTACGCTCGTCGAGCGGGCCTTCCTTGATGGCGCGCACGTGCACGTTGAACGCCAGCACCGGATCCAGCAAACGCTCTTCCGCGTCCTCGGCGATGCGGTGGTACATCGCGATGCGCCCAGCCGGATCGGTAGTGTGGGCGAGCTCCGCCTCGCGCACCCGAATCAGCTTCTCCCACTCGCTCATCGACTGATACAGCGGCTCGAGAATCTCGCCGATTTCCAGCTGTTTTGTGCCGGATTCGAACAGCGCCTCGAGCGCGCGCAGCGTGTCCTCGTGCTCCGGCGCAGCGTTGATGACTTCGCGATAGGCCGCGATGGCCTTGTCCAGATCGCCCAGACGCGACTGGTACACCTCTTTCCAGCACATTGGGATCCTAAGCTTAGAATTCCACGTGGACAAGTTGTCGCG
>JADMIO011167657.1_pt1 | contig 141980 bp, 121 predicted proteins | sample 8958161 | NCBI WGS metagenome assembly JADMIO01 (sample SAMN16585339, study PRJNA669376) | soil metagenome | isolation source: Crop rotation soil | place: USA: Cullars Rotation, Alabama | collected 2011
CCGCGACTTCAAGTCACGTGAATTCCAAGCTTCGGATCCCACTGTGCTGGAAAGGATATACTGTTGTGCAAGCGCATTGAGTTTAGCAATTTTAGCTGTATCCTCGCCCGTAATAGCAATGACATGCTCAAGGGAATCAATCTTTTTTTTGCCGGGGCTTTGGTAAGATTGAGCCTCGGCATGCGGCAATAAACAATAACCTGTTACTGCTAAAAAATATACGAGCGCTTTCTGCATAAATATCAACCGGGAAAGGTTAACGCAAACGCAGAACAAAAGGTTATCGCAAATGAATATCAACACTGGATGAATAAACAAAATCCGGGCAACCCTATTTTTTATCCCTCGATCGTTTTCGTATTTTAATAGGTCAATTTTATGTTATCGTCTGGCAATTTCTTATAAAAGTATATTCATTCCCGCATCTGGGAATAATTAAGAACCTGTCTGGGTTTGTTGAAAAGTATTTTATTTAAAGGATCTCTAAAATAAAAGTCCTGAGAGTAACTGTTTTTTTGTCAAGCCAGTATAAGGCATTGTAAACAATCCCCTGCACATTTTCCTAACAAACAAAAGATAATGGATTCTTTTTATCCTGTGCGATTCATCTTTCCGTTACTTCTTTGTATTTTTCTGTCCCTGCCTGTTCATGCGCAAACCAGGACCATCGACAGCTTAAAAAAGGAACTAACCCTTCACCCCTCCGACGATACCTTGCAGGCAAACCTGTTGATTGCGCTCTGTAATGCCTATGTACGTGAAACGAATGATGTGTTGATCATCCAAAAGCACTGGCCGCGGTTAATGGCTATTTCACAAAAATTGAAATACAAACGCGGGATTGGCCATGCCTATTATAACATGGGACTCAGCAGCACAGGGAAAAGTGATTTTGATATAGCCATTCATTACTTTTTTAAAGGTCTTCGCTTGTTTATGGAAATAGGGGACAGGAAAGGAGAAAGCGCCTGTTTGCATAACATCGGAAATGTAAAGAACAATCAAGGGAACTATTCGGAAGCCATCCAGTACACGCTGAAAGCTGCGAAAATAAGGGAAGAAATTGGCGATAAAATAGGGTTGGCAAGCTCTTACAACAACATTGGTGTTACCTATTACTATATAGGTGACTATTCCCAGGCCTTGAAATATTTTTTCAAATCATTAAAAATAAAAGAAGAAAACCAGGATGACCTTGGTATTTCCTTTTCGTTTTTAAATATCGGAAGCGTATTTTATGATCTTGGTAATTATAAGGAGGCCTTGCAATACAAAGAAAAAGCACTTGCCTTAAAGATCAAATTAGGCGATAAAGCCGGAGAAGCACTGATCTATAATTTCCTGGCCAATATGAACATTGCCCAGAAGAATTATGCAGCTGCACTTGCGTATAATTTCAAGTCCCTGAAACTCCGGGAGGAAATCAAAGACAAACAAGGGATCAATATGAGTTTAACTTATATCGGTGATACTTATTTTACGCAAAATAAATTCAATGAAGCCCTCAGTTATTACTCAAAAGCGCTCCAATCAACACTAGAACTGGGAGATAACCTCAATGCTGTTAACTGTTACAATGGTATAGGAAACGCCTACGAAGGCAAAGGAAATTATGCAGAGGCCTTAACAAATTACAAAAAAGCGCTGGAAGCATCCACCACAGCAAACTATAAACTGGGGATCATGAATTCGTATCACAATCTTGCTTCTGTGAATGAAAAGACCAAGCAATATAAAGAGGCTTTAGATTACAATAAATTATATGGCAATATCAAGGATACGCTCCTCAATGAAAAAAGCCTTAAACAAACATCGGAATTAAACGCACGCTATGACGTAGACAAAAAAGAAAAAGAAATCTTACTTCTCACAAAGGATCAACAATTAAAAGACAAAAATCTAAAAGAACAACGATTGGTCCGTACCGGATTAATAATGGGCTTGGGCTTATTCCTGATCTTATCCTTTTTGCTTTACAACCGCTACCGCTTTAAACAAAAAGCCAATTTAATCCTGGAAAAACAAAAGGAAGAGATCCATCAAAAAAATGTATTGATCACCGACAGTATTGATTATGCAAAAAATATACAGGAAGCCATTTTGCCGGATGAGGAGCAATTAAAGGATTGTTTCCAAGAGTATTTTATTTTATACAAACCCAAAGCTATTGTTAGCGGAGACTTTTACTGGATCCGGAAAGCAGGCGATATCGTTTATTGTGCTGTTGCCGACTGCACAGGACATGGTGTTCCGGGAGCGTTCATGTCGTTGCTAGGTCACAACATCCTTGAAAACAGCTTGCTGAATAACGCCACTGCCCAACCGGGTGAGCTGTTGTGCAAACTGAACCAGGAGATTGTCAACCGTTTTTCTAAAGGGAAAATGAAAGAAGATGTTAAGCATGCCATGGATATTGCACTCATTCAAATCGACAACAGCAAAAAGCAATTGCAATATGCCGGAGCCAAAAACCCAGTTTATCTTATCCGCGGTCATCAGCTAACCGAAATAAAAGGAGATAAACGGTCAACGGGTGTTATCGGTAAGGGACAGGAATCGGTTAATTATACAACTCATCAGCTGGAATTTCACAAGGATGATGTGTTATACCTTTTCTCGGATGGTTTTCCGGATCAGAAAGGGGGGGCAGAGAAGAAAAAATTTTATTACCCGCCTTTTAAAGAATTGCTTTTGTCCATTCAGCATTTATCCTTGAAAGAACAGCAGGAGCAATTGGATAAAACCATCACCGAATGGATCGGTAACAATGAGCAGATAGACGATATTCTTATCATGGGCATACGGCTGTAGTACATTTGACAATGCTCTGGAATAGCTGCAGAAAAAGTTACAATCACAACAACAAAAATTCGGGAACTTTCAGGTTTTAGCAATCGTAAAAGACAGCAACATAAATGGCCGAAAACGTGAAAAACTACATCTTCTTTATTCCTGTTATACTATTATTTGCAAACTGTAAAACTGATCTGGTTTCATTGCGTGTCATGAATCCGGCACCGGTAACTATTCCTGGCTATATTAAAAATGTTGGGCTTGTTAACAGAAGTATCCCCGCCGATGAAAACACCGTGCTGAACACGGTTCATAAGATCAATTCCCTTGATTATACCAATTTGAACAAAGAAGGTAGTGAAGAAGCCATACGCGGTTTGCACGATGCATTTAGTGAAACAAATAAATTTGATCAGGTAAAATTCCTTGATGTAAAATTAAAAAGTCCGGGAGCAGGTATCTTTCCTTCTCCGCTTTCATGGCCGGAAGTAGAAAAACTTTGCCAGCAAAACAATGTAGATGCCTTGGTTGTACTGGAAATGTTTGACAACGATGTGAAAGTGGCTCCTATTACTATACCCAAAGATGTCTCTAATCCGTTGGCAGTTATTTCATCTGTACAGCAGCAGGTCAACATCACTTCAACCGCGCGAACAGGCTGGAGGGTTTATGATCCCAAGAGCAAAATTATTCTGGATGAGTACTCCACTGCCGATAACATTACGTATACCGGGGCTGGCAGCAACCCTTTGGCTACTGCAGAAGCACTGATCAGCAGAAAAGAAGCGGTGAAAAAACTTTCCAATCAACTGGGTTATTTGTATGTGAATCGTATCCTCCCCTATTGGATCAATGTAACACGGGATTATTATGTAAAAGGCAGTTCCAATTTTAAAATTGCGAAACGGAAGGCACAAACCGGTAATTGGGACCAGGCTGGAAAACTGTGGGAAAAAGAGACAAAAAACAGCAATTCAAAAATTGCAGGCCGGGCGTATTACAATATGGCCATTATCAATGAAATTAATGGCAATACAGATGTAGCCATTGAATGGGCTCAAAAAGCTTACGAAGACTATAACAACCGTTTGGCACTACGCTATGTAAATATCCTGAAATACCGCCGGCAACAGAACAATCGCCTGGACGCACAAATGGAAGAAGACAAACAATGATAAATAGAGAGCAAGAGAAAAGAGCAAGACATTTGCTCTTTTCTCTTGCTCTCTATTTATCACCAACTGATTACATTTAATTCTTTCAAAATTTTATAGCTGATCCTTGTTCTGTCATCCGCGAAGTTTGGCCCCGGTTCTCCTCTTGATTGGATACAGGTTGCAAAATAAAAGACATTGTTATTCTTCTCCACATATCCTACATACCAGGCCACACTTGGATTTTCACCTGCCCACCCCGTTTTAGCCCTTATGATACATCCCAATGTATCCTTTACAGTCATTATTTTTTTGACAATATCCATGGAACGTTGAGAAAACGGTAATTGATCGTTTTTTAGTTTTCTTAAAAACTGGATCTGCTGGGCAGGCGTTATCCTTAGTGCTCCTGTAAGCCAAAAATGATCGATCCACCCCGTTGTATCGGCATTTCCATATTGTGTTTTATCAAGCCAATATTTCATGCGGGTTCCTCCTACTCTTCGCGCCAATTCCTGATAATACCAGACCGTTGAATTTTTAAATGCTGTTTTCAGATCATGATCTTTATTCCATTTCTTAACAGGACGTACCACTCCATCCCATGGAATAACAAAATTTTCGTCTTTAATCACACCGGTTTCCAAGCCTATTAATGAATTGCAGATTTTAAATGTAGAAGCCGGAATAAATGCTTCGTTCAACTGCGCTTTATTGCAATATGTCCATACATCCTGATTTTCATGATATAAAACAAATGATCCATCCAGATTCGCATCTTCGAAATATTTTTTGAAATCATCCCGGACTTGCTCTGTTTTTTGATATTTGAATGCGGTAACAATGCAAAACGTTATTGCAGTGATTAAGAGGAGTTGTTTTTTCGGGTACATCCCTATTTTCATTTTTTTAAATTTGTTTATTCGTTCTTCAAAAATAAAACTTTGCCAGAGTTGTTTAGCTATTTAAAAGAGGCAAACCCATTCGCTTTTCAACGTTTTGATTGTTTTAAATTCAATTTTCAACGGTTCATTCTAGGGCCTATTTTACACAATTATTTCCATAAAACCTTCCTAACTTTTCATGTATAAACCCCTAAAAACTAACTATCATGAAAAAATGTTTTCTACTTTGGCTGGGCCTGTTGTTCATTTATGATAGCACAGTGGCTCAAGTTTGCGTTGCACAATTTTCTTATTCCGTTTTCGGATATGATGTGATTCTTACGAACGAGAGTTCCGCGGAGATCACACGTCCTAATTTTATTATCACTACCGATTCCATTAGCATTTTTAAAGATGAATTATTTGATACAGCTGCCATCCACTACTCTCAACCGGGAACCTATGTGATTACTTTACACATGTATGATGCTGATTCACTTGCCAACTGTGTCAGTATCTACAGTGATACAGTAACCATTGTAGAGCCTCCCATATGTGAAGCAAAAATCCTTGATAAGTACCCGACTTTCGTCAACGAAAGTAATGGCACAACACCTACAACTACTTATTTTTGGAATTTTGGAGACGGAGCAACCAGTACGCTTGAAAACCCTGCACATGCATTTGCTGTAGCGGGCACATATACGGTATACCTGGCTATTCAGGATACGGCAACGGGTTGCAATGATACCGCCTTTCTTGAACGGTATTTCTATCCAACTGCCTGCAAGGGTTCCATACTCTACCAGCAGGATAGTGATATTGTTTATTTTACCCCGCGTTTTATACCAACGGTATTTCATGCCTCCAGCATCAGCTGGGATTATGGCGACGGGACACAAGGCGATCAGGCTTTTCACCGTTATGATTCAACGGGCACCTATCTCGTTTGTTGTGTTGCAACGGATACCAATCTGAATTGCACAACAGCCAACATTTGCCGATGGGTGGATGTGATTTGTAACATTGGCTGTACGCCTGAGTTCAGCTATGCTGAAAACTGCGGGATTGTACGATTCCAGAACGGGATCATTTATACGGCTCCCAATATCCAGTATTTATGGGATTTCGGGGATGGAACCAAAGGAGAAGGCATCAATGTGGTTCATGATTATGCCATAGAGATTGGTCAAACCAAAACCTATAACCCTTGTCTGGAACTAACGGATGGTACCACTTGCGATAATTCCATTTGTCACAGTGTTACTGTTAGTTGCATCACAACAGGGATCGTTATACAAAAAACCGAAGCAGAGATCAGCAATCTTCAGTTGTTCCCTGTGCCATTCTCGGATGAACTGCATCTGAATTTCACTGTGAATCAACGTACGCCTGTAACAATTGCTATTTATAATTGCCTGGGACAAAAAGTACTGGATCAATCCTTACAGCAACAAATAACCGGAGAGAAGAATCTGAATATTGCCTGTGGTGATCTTGCAAAAGGAATGTACATTTTGAAACTTACAAGCCAGAATTCACAAATAACCAAACAATTGATTAAACAATGAGGCACTCTGTTGACTTATAAAAAAAAGAGGCGGTATCTTTTTTCAATACCGCCTCTTTGCTTTATATTTTAATGATTACTCTTTGCTTATTGTTATCTTTTTTGTTGCATGTTCTGCACCTGATTGCAATTTCAAGAAGTAAATGCCTTCTGCATGGATAGATCCAAGATTGATCACGTGAGGTTGTCCGGTGTTGGAATATGTTTCTGTATACACCAATTTACCGATCACTGAATAAATCTGAATGCTTATTTCCTTGTTGGCTGCTACCGGAGCATCCACATAGATAGCTTCGTTCGCAGGATTTGGATAAATACGAACGGCTTTATCCAGATCAGAAGTATGAATACCTAAAATGAATGAGAAGGCATCAGATGTAGAGGAACATTTTCCGTCAGAAACCTGAATGGTGTAATTTCCATTTCCACCCAAAGTAATGGTTGATTTTGTTTCACCATTGATGGCATTTCCATTCAGGAACCACTGATAGGTCACTCCCGTTGTAGTTGTAGCACCAGTCAACACCATGTTTGATTCGGTGATGGTTGGTTTATTTGGCAAAGGATTAACAGTAACAGTAGCTGTTGATCTTTCGCTCTTACAACCTGCCTGTGAAAGCTCCACATAATAAACTGTTGTAGCTGTTACATCTGCTGTATAAGTAGCACCTGTGCCTAAGGATGTTCCTCCGGTTTGATCTTTAAACCAATTTGCATCGGCACCTGAAGGTATCGTAATATTTAAATTAGCTTTTCCAGGACCACATCTTTCAGCAGTTACCGGCGACAAGGCTTGCAGTTTACTTACGGTGATGTAACCGGTTTTCACTTCATCATCATTTCCAAATGCATTGGTTGCTGTAAGTTTTACGGTATATGTTCCGTTAGCAGCATAAGTGTGTGAAGGGTTTTGAAGTGTACTGTTTGAACCGTCACCAAAATCCCATGACCAGCTTGTAGGACTTGCTGAGGATTTATCGGTAAATTGAATGACACCGTCGCAGGAAGTTTGTTTATCGGAAGCGAAGTTACAAACAGGAGCCACTTGGCACTCGGTAACTTTTCCACCAACTCCTACTGCATACCAGGCCTCACCTGTTGAGATGTACTCCGGAGAGCATTGACCGAAGATATCTTTTGCCGCTTTCATTGCGTTTGTTCTTGCTGCGCTGTAGTTAGAGCTGCTTGTTAAATACGTTGTTAAATTTCTGAACGCAATTTTTGCTGCGCTTTCTCTGGTAATACCTTTTACATCGTATGCATTGTTAATGTCATTGGTCCCTTTTTCACCAATTGATAAAATGTAGAACCATTTATTTTGCACACCGCTATTGGTATGTACGCCACCTTGATCGGCTGTACCGGTTGCCCAGTTTGTACCTTTATACGTATCAGGATCTTTATAGTCTCCCGGATTTTGCATATTTCTGATGGCTCCAATTGCTTCGCCCATGAACCAGCTGGCATCTGTTGGTTTTGCATAATACTCCACCATATTACCGAAAATATCACTGAAGGACTCGTTCAATGCTCCGGATTCATTTTGATAAACAAGTCCTGCAGAGTTGGAAGTAACACCGTGTGCCATTTCGTGTCCACCGATATCAATTGCCGTAAGTGGTTTTCCAACATTGGCCGGTCCGTCTCCATACTGCATGTATTGACCATTCCAGGAAGCGTTGAACCATTCTTTATTAACGTGTACATAGTTGATCAGTTTAAAACCGTTCCCATCCACGCTGTTTCTTCCGTGTACTTTCAGGAAGTAATCGTACGTCATTTCTGTTGCCCAGTGTGCATCTCCGGCAGCCTCATCCCACTGTGCATTTACGTTATTCCAGTTGTTATCGGTATCTGTAAAATCAACAGCACCGGCAACACTTGAACTTGTCTTTGCATTCATGGTTTGAATACCTTTTCCACGTCCGGTTTCTCTCAAACGATAAGAGCTGGAGCTCACCTGATCGGCAACGATATCGCGGGGTCCGCTATATTTGGTAATTGCTTTACCCGGTGCATCTGCCGTGTGGATCAATTCCTCTCTTCCGATGATCTCACCTGTTTTTGCATCGATGTAAATGTTTGCTCTGCTTTCTGGTTCTGAAGCAAAGATGTTGAATTTATAGGCCAGACGGAAATCGCCTTTATCTGTAAAATCACCATTCTTAGGGTAAATCACCAGTTCTGCTTTTGGCGTAAAGTCCAATGTCGGATCTTCAAATGCTTCACGCAATGCTTTCATTTCCGCTTCATCTTCCCATTTGTATTTTGTTGCACCAACAGCTGCAAGCACATTGTTCAATGCGGTTACTTCAGCTAAGGTAGGCGTTACCGACATTTCAGGAACAGTAAGGAATGCTCCGTTAATGCAATCCAATAATCCGCCTCTCTGGTGAGCAATATACTCTCCCCCGATCACCGGAATACCTTTGTATGTTTGATGATATCTGGTATGTGTAAAACCAAGGTTATCATTCTCTTGTTTGTAACTTACCAGATTATCTGCAGTTTTCAATACCAATACTTCTTTCATCATCTCCACGGGATTTGCTACCGCTAAACGGAAGTTAGAAGAAGAAGGATTGAATTCAACAAATGTTGGTCTGTTCACATTTTCCTGAAACTCGACCCATTGTGCATCTTTTATTTTGGCTTCAGCAGCCTCTCCCGTAAATGATTGAGAGAAGGATTGAACCGAATAAACAAATGACATGGAGACAAGTAGTAATTGTTTTGTTTTCATGTTTGTCTGATTGATTAGGTGTTGATTAATAATGTTGAGGATTTAGAGAGTTAATTATTGTTGTTTTTGTGTATTTATGTTTATATAACTTTGGGGAGGAAGTGTATATATGAGGTTATTTTTTAATTAATTATTTCTACAAATTTTCAATGCCTTTCGGATGAATTTTCATCTTTAGCTACTGAATTTAGTAAAAACAAATCTTTATTCAAATATTATTTCTAAAACGAGGGTGGAAAAAACGCGAAAAATACGCTACAGAATTCCCTTTTTTCTGGAGCACTTAATTGTTATATAAATAATTGATTAACAGTTAATTAAATTAAATATTAATAGCTGGAAGAAAGGCTAAAATTACGGTCAAAAAACTTAGCTTCAAATCACCGAAAAAAATCGTCCGATTTTTGGTTGCGAAAGGCGAAAAAAAAGGCCCGCGCCGGGGCAAATGAATAATTAATAACCAGATCCTAGATTCTAAAATTACTCGCTTTATTTCTTTTTTTTCCAAAATCAAGCAGATAGAACTATAATTTGTTGCACTTATTTTTTTGTTTTGCATTTGCATGAATGTATATATTTATGGTGAACCCTGTAAACATATCCATTTGACTGTTATTTGGAAGGTTTAGAGAACCACATGCTACAGGTTTCCGAAAGAGAGCATTGCTCTCTTTTGTTTTTTCATATCAATTCCTTCTGAACGGTCTAACCTGCTTTCTGTGTGTAAAATGCGGTTATTGGTAGACGATCACACTTTCCTGCTTTTTTTCTATCTATTCTTGTCAAACAATTACAATCGAATGTCATTTCATGAATACTCCTAATCCGTTTTCAGATCATACACACATCCCGTACATACGAAGTACAAGTGGAGCGCTCACCACTCTTTGTATTAATGATGTATTGGGAAATGTGATGGAAACAGTTGTAAATGAGAAACAAAAAACCAGTGCTTATACTATAAACCCTCAGGCCGGCTTACAGTCGGAGGTTTATTCTTGTAATCTTATTTCAGATAACCGTTTCCGTGTTATTAAAATTGATTTGCGCAAGGTGACGGAGAAAAGCAATATAACAATGTAACAATTTTTATTTAGCCGGCCCTGACGTTCAAAAATAAATTGTTTGGGGGACTGAAAATAATTTGTTGATGATTGGAAGGATAAATACAAATGAATCTTGCTTACATTGTTATTTTTGCTTTAAACTTTTTTGAATGAAACGTCTTTACCATCACATTATTTTTTGGCTGCTTTGTCTGGCACTGGAAGTATATGTGGAAGTATCCTGGATTAATTACTACTACACACATGTGCCTGCCTGGAAACGCTTTTTCTGTGGCTTTTCTGCCGAGCTGCTCCTCCTATTCATCAAAATCCCGGTAATCTATGCATCCTTCATCATCATACGTGAATACGGGATAAACAAAAAAAAATATATTCCCGCCATTTTATTGCTCTTCCTGCTTTTTGCGCTGGGTGCATTCTTCAGTCACCTGGTAATCATCGAAGTTATCTTTCCATCCATTTATCACGACCCAACCTTTCGTCCGCTTTTTTCCGATCGCATTATGAATTCATTCATCGACCTGATCTTTATTGCAGGTATTGCCAATGCTGTGAAACAGTACCGGGATCAAATGAGTTTGAGGGATCAGGAGAAAACACTGGTACAGGAAAAATTAACAGCCGAATTAACCTTTTTAAAAGCACAACTCAACCCTCACTTTCTTTTTAATACGCTAAACAGCTTATACGCATTGGCCAGGAGAAAATCTGACCGGACAACCGATGTGATCTTGAAACTATCTGCATTGCTTCGTTTCATCCTTTATGAAGCGGATAAAAAATATATTCCTGTTTCACAGGAGATTTTAATTTTGGAAAATTACATAGAACTGGAACGCATACGATATGACGATAAACTCTCCATTCAATTTGAAAAGTTGCTGGCACCCGGCGATTTTTTGATTACCCCGCTTTTACTGCTACCATTTATTGAAAATGCTTTTAAGCATGGAGCTGCTGAGACAAGAAACGACAGCTTCATTCATATACGGATAGAATTGGAGCCGGATGGAAAATTCCTGTTCCAGATCAAGAACAATACAGAGAATGAATTGCATCAAATTACCGAACACATTGGTTTGAAAAATGTCCGAAGACAACTTGAATTAGTCTATCCCGATCACAAATTAGCGATTTCTGCCTTCAGTCATTTGTTCCAGGTTAATCTTTCACTTACGTTAAAAAAGGATGATAAAATATAATTGTATTATTATAGAAGATGAACCGCTGGCGGTTGAAATCATGGAGGACTACATTCAGCAGGTTCCATTTTTATCTTTAAAGAAAGTATGTACAGACGCTATTGCCGCCATGGAAATACTTCATTCTGAAAAGATCGATCTGATCTTTCTTGATATCCATTTACCCAAGTTAAAAGGACTGGATTTTTTGCAAACCTTAAAGAATCCACCGAAAGTGATCATCACCACTGCTTATCATCAATATGCCCTGAAGAGTTATGACTATCAGGTGGTGGATTATTTGCTCAAGCCGATAGAATTCAATCGCTTTCTGATTGCCGTAAATAAAATACAACCCGGTGCTGCCCCATCTCTGGAATCACCTGCAGGGACCTCTCCTGACCGGATTCATATCTTTTTTAATGTTGCCAAGAAAAAGGTCAAGGTATTCCTGGATGAAATTTTATTCATTGAAGCACAAAAAGAATACATCAAAATTCAAACTGCTGAAAAATCCATCGTTACAAAGTTTCAGCTGAGTGCATTGGAGGACTTACTGCCGGGAAATAATTTTATCCGTGTTCATCGTTCCTTTATTATTGCGAAGGATAAAGTAGAAGCCTATAGTATTCACGATATTGAAATTGCAGGGCAATTGATCCCCATTGGACGCAACTATAAAGAATTTGTTCAATCCCAGATTGAGTGAAACACAAAAGTGCTTAACTTTTAAAACTGCTGATGGGTTTTGTGATGAATTTGAGGTATTCCTGGATACGGCTTTCTGCAGTTGTGATCTGATCTTCCTTAATGCTTTTTGCATAAATTACTTTCCAATTGGCACTACCCAGGAACCGGTTGCTGTTTGGCAGGCTTACAATACTATAGTAGTATGCCAGATCCACCAGAAACTTTTCCAGTTTCACTTTCAATTGCTGATCTATTTTTTCCAGCTCTTGTAATCGCCTGCAAAGGGCAGCATCGTTTTGATCCAGGAAATGCTCGTAAAATAGGGCTATTGACCAATCCGGTAAAAGAGAGAACGTATATGTTTTGTCAAGGCAGAATCCTTTTTCATAATAAAATGTTTTGATTTGCCATTCAATGCTTTTTTGATCAAAACAATGCCTTACCTGTACTTCTATGTTCTCTTTGTGAAAACAATGGAAATGTTCAAGAATCAACAAGGTAAACTTCAATAGATTTTCCTTGTTCAAATCACCTGGATAAATAATTTGTTTGTTTACTATAAGGTCGTCGCCAAACTCAAAAGCCTTTTCCATTTTATGTTAATTAAAGATCATTCATCCGAAGTTAACCATTCGGATGCCCTTTTTGGGGTCCGGCTCCTAATTTTATTAAAAACAGAACGTTTATAACTTTCATTCAAATTCCCTTATTTCCTTGTTACGAAAACATTTCCGGCGTAATTATGCGTTATCTGCAAAACGTCCTTTATATAAATTTTATAAATATATATTCCTTCCAAAACCTTTTCTCCGCTTCCGTTCACTGTACCATCCCAACCATTTGTCCAATCATCTGTTCGAAATATTTCCTTTCCCCAGCGATCGAAGATAGACATATGAAATACACTGATGCCATTTCCTACAGGCAAGAAGATATCATTCAATTCATCTCCGTCCGGACTAAAGGCGTTTGGAATATAAATTTGAGGCTGGGCATTTACACGTATGTAATGATGAGTTGTATCATCGCAGCCATATTCACTGATCGCGATCAGTGTAACGACAAAAGTTCCGGTATCAGCATACGTGTGCAAGTTGTCTTTGTTCACACTTGTTTTGTGATCTCCAAAGTTCCAATCCCACATCACACTATTGGTTGAACGATTAATGAATTGCACGGTTGGCTGATCAATGCTCACCTCATAAGGTGAAGCTTCGAATGCGGCCTTGGGTTTAGGCAATACCACAATAGGATATGGAAGCGTGCGAACTGACTGGCAGCCGTACGTGCTGGTTACTTTTAAGTTGACATGATACGTACCGGCTTCGACAAACGTATGAATAGGATACCTGCGGTGTGTGAGGTTTCCATCACCAAAATCCCAAAGCCAATTTGTTATTTTTCCACCGGCTACCGACGAACTATCAACAAATGCAGTAGTAAAAGCAGCGCAACCTTTTTTCTCCGTTGCAAAGAAATTAAACGAGGGAAGAGGATGTGTTTTTACCCATTGCGATAAGGTATCTTTGCAACCATGATTGGTAACAATCGTAAGTGTTGCAAGGAATTCATCCTGCTGCGTTTGCAATACATGTTTGGGTGCAAATGCGTTGGATACAGCACCGTCACCAAAATTCCAGGAAACAAAATCAATGCTCCCATCAACCGATTCAGACAGATTCAGAAAAGTTGTCGTATCCCCCCAGCAAACGGTGTCGGCTGTAAATGCTGCAACAGGGTGGCGATACACAAAAATGCGCTTGGAGGTTGAATCCATACATCCTAAACTGGTTTTTACCTGAAGCCAAACACGATAGTACCCTCCTTCCTGATAAGCATGCTGAGGATGTGCGTCATTGCTGTTACTCTTGTCGCCAAAATTCCAATTCCAAGCGATTACATCCTTTGTCGACTGCTCTGTAAAAATGCTATTCTGTATCTGGCAGGTATTGCTGGAAGTAAAATCAGCTACCGGCAAAGGTGCAATATGCAAGGTTTTGCTGGCTTTGCTATGGCATCCTTTACCGGAAACTATGCTGTGTTCAACAGTAAAATTTCCGGCGTTGCTGTATACATGATTTGCAACAAGTGCCTGCATATTGGCGCTACCATCTCCAAAATCCCAGCTGGACGCTAAAATAGAGTCGGTGCCGGAAACAGAGCCATCCTGAAGGATCAGATTTTCAAAAATACATGCGCTGTCCTTTGCAGTAATTTTAGCCAATACCGGCTCATGTACCGTTGTTACCTGCAACACTGAATCATAGCAACCGATACCATTTGAAACAGTCAGCTTTACAATGAATACACCTGGCGTTGCATAGGTATGTGTTGAAGAAGGTCCTTCTTTATTGGTTGTTCCATCACCAAAGTCCCACAACCATTTGTCGGGATTGCCTGTGGAGAGATCCTGAAATGCAGTGGATTCACCTAAACAAACCGCATTGCTTTTATAGTTCGCCTTGGGCGGATCATTTACAAGTACCTTTACCGTTGCTCTCCGGCTTTTGCATGTGCCCGCGGAAAGCTGTACGTAGTATTCTGTATTTACGAACAGCGGCGGAGTTGTGAAGCTATCTGCTGAATCCAGGCATGTACCATGAGTCGGTAAATCATACCATTCATATTTTCCGGGCAGTGCAATTTTTAAAGTTGCCGTATTGCCTTTACAAATCGTAACGCCGGAAACAACCGGTGGATCGGGCAAAGGAAGGACAACTACTTTTACAGGAACCCGCTCACTAACGCAGTGAGGCGACCGCGATTGAACAAAATAGTTTGTGGTAGTGCTTAAAACGGGTGTTGTGAAGTCGGGTCCTGTCGCAAGCAAATTACCGTTTGTTGCAGCATCAAACCACTCGCATATACCAACGGGTTGTTCTACCTTGAGTTTTGCGGAAGTTCCATTGCAAATGGTCTGTTCCTTTACGTTCGGTGCGGCAGGTGTTTTATTAACGATCAACTGTATGAATGAGCTGTCACTTCCGCAGTTGTTGGTTGTTATCAATTGTATCTTCCATTTGCCCTGTTCATAGGTTTTGTTTCCCGGATTCCCGTTTCCATTCCAAACTGTTCCATCTCCGAAATTCCACTGATAGCTATTGGCGGAGTAGGGCGCTGTAAGATTTGTAAATTCAATGATTTGCGGAGTACAGCCGGATACGGTATTCAATTGAAATTTGGATACCGGAGCGCTGCTCACGCGAATAGAATCTGAGTGAATGGTTTCGGAGTTACAGCCATTGGAAGCTTTAAGTGTAATGATATACACTCCTGCTTTTTTATAAATGTGAACAAAAGGTGCAGCATTTATGGTTGTAACGGAAGGTGTACCATCTCCGAAATCCCAAACGTACTCATCAGCGTATAACGATGTATTTGCCGGCATAACTCCGTGCGGAACACAACCTGAAATTTCCGAAAGTTGCAGGCTGAGCTGCGGATCAACTGCCTTGTTGAACACGACTGTCAATGTCGTACTTTTCTCGCAATTTTGAGAAGAGATCGCAATCATTGTTACCTTAAATATTCCGTAATGCGTGTAAACATGCGTAACAGGGTCTTTTGTACTGGTTGTAAACAAAGGACTTCCATCGCCAAAGTCCCAGCGGTAGGATTGGGCATACTGAGACAAATTATTAAAATGAACGGTATCTGTTTTATTGCTGTCATCTGCAGAAAGGCAATAATTTGTATCACCATCCTTGTCTTTCCCTTCAATAGCTGCAATAGGTGCCTGGGATAGTACGACGGTATCGGTAAAAGTGTTTGAACAGCCTGCGCCATTGCTTACTGTTAATGATATCACGTAAGAATTAATGGAAGCATAAACATGTGTAGGATGTTGTTCAAGTGATTTTTTGCCATCTCCAAAGTCCCAGGAATAGTTTGTAAAACTTCCGGTACCCGAAGAAAGATTTTTAAATGAAAGGCTTGTTCCGCTGCAAACCGTACCGTTTACTGTAAAATTGGCAACGGGAATGGGATGAATGAATACATTCATGATTGCGGTATCCCTGCATCCATTTCCATCAACACCGATCAACATGAATGTATAAGTTCCCAAATCAGAAATGGTGGTGGTCCTTGGAGCAGAAAGTCCGGTGGTATTGTCAAACAATGCACCATTCATATACCAGCTGTAACTAGCAGATGCCGCTTCATTGCCTGTACTTAAGTTGGTAATTGAAATATTTTTTAAACCCGGTCCGCAGATAACAGTTTCAGAAGTTGTAAATGAAGTGTGAAGGGTAACGCATTTTCCAAAAATACTCAAGGAAAATAAAGAGAGAAAAAGAATCAGGCTATTAGCTTTTGTAAATTTGTATTTCAGTAGCATTTTGCAGATGGTTAAAATACCTATTAACATCACCTGCATTAAAAATTAAAGAATTCATTTTAATGAAAATTGCCGTGTTAATAATGTATTAGTTTAAAGAGAGCGGCGCCCGCCGTGTTCAAAGTTCAAACCACAAAGATGATTCATATGCTTTTGCAATGATCACAGTTGTTTCAAGCTATTTAAGAAATTCTCCAAAAAAATATGATGTGTATAAAATTCAGCAGCAGTTTTGGATTTTGGTTAAAGTTGTAGAACTATTGTGCTTATTGGTATTTGGAGAGTACAAAGGTAATGTCGCGCGGATTAATTGAATTTTATTGAAAAGTTAACATAACAAGAAGATTTAAAATTTTGCAAGCAAATATTGAATTTTTTTTATCAACAATCCTATTCTTTAAGAAAACATGTGTTGTTTTCGGTTCAAAAGTTGAAAGATGGATTATACTGTTATCTTTTCTTACCTGGCCATTTTACCCAATACTCAAATAAAAACTTTCAAAATGAAAACTCCTGCTATCCTGGAAACAATTCCGGTTATTTTGAAAAAATCAACTCCTAAGAAAGTTGTTCTATCACAGCCTATTCATTATTTAGACAACTATACATTTAAAATTATCCACTCCATTTCCGGTCCTCTCACTTTCCGGTTTACGTTTTATGATGAATCGGATCATAAATCCATTTATATTGCCCTGGATATCAAAAGCGGAGAAACCTTTGAATTTTACTCCGTTGCAACGGACCGGTCAAAAACCTTTACACACCTGGAAATTTATTGTGATGTACCAGTACAATTAGGCCTATCCATCGGCTTGCGGGAAGAAAAACTGGAAAAACAAAAACAATAAACCCTCAGCCGAAATTCCGCCGTTTAAACGTGATCCACCTCCCTTTATTTAAAATTTCGACCACTTAAAAAGTGGATAAAAATAAGTGCTCCGGCGTATCGGATATTGTCTACATTTGCCTCCGAAAGTTCCGGAGTCATAGATTTAGCAGGTTATTAATTAAATAGTTTAGAGAGAAACAAAAAAAGTTAAAATGTTAATTCCATCCGGAATTTTGTTAGATCCTGAAAAAGAGAGCATTCGCTCTCTTTTTTATTAAGTTTAGGTACTCACACAGGTTCTCGATTCCGCTTCGCTCACAGCTTACAGCAATTTTAACAGCCACCCTGGAAAATTTTTGTAATGTAGATGGTAACAATTTTCACATGTAGAATTTAAGCAGCACTTCACGTATTTTTAACAAAAAAGCCCTCTAAAAGAGGGCTTTGATTTTCTTATTTTTCTTCACCTAATTTGCTCTTATCCGTTCAAATTTTTCCAACTCCGTTTGAATCAATTGGATTTCATTTTTTATATGTTCCGTTTGGGGTTGGACATTCTGAAGGTATTTCAGGCGATGCGTACAATCAAAATAATAATGATGATTCCTGATGTTATGATTTTCCATGACTTCAAATATTAATGTTAATGCTTAACAAAAACAAATGAAATGCCAGTTGAAAAATTATCTCCAGTACATTCTCAAGGGACCTTCTTTACCCTGTAAGGGATCATGGCGGGGGATAGGGAGTTTTCTTATTTTGAGAACCGCTTTTTTATATTCTTCAACCGTGCCGGTGTTTATGTCAAATTCCTTCCCCGAAGGATAGGCGCCAACACAACAGAAGTCTTCCGTTTGTGAAATACATTTATGTGCAACACCGGCCGGTAAAATAATAAGATCGCCGGCTGCAAGTTTAATTCGCTTGCCACCCGGTCCACCAATGATAACCGTTGCCCATCCCATCGCTATTCCCAGGCATTCGTGCGTAGTGCTATGATAATGATGAAAATCATAAATTCCATTCTTCCAGGAATTGCTCCATCCGTTACGTAAAAAAATATGATGAATGATTTCCGCTGCTTTATTTTTGAGGCGGGGTAAATGAAATGCCTTTTTATAAATCAAAACAGGCAACTCGTTATTAGGGAAATATCCATTCCTCTTGAACGAAATATCTATTACTTGCGGATGGATCTCTACTCGTTGTGTCATCTTCGGAATACTATTGTAAATATATCGATTTAATAAATCAGGAAACTAAAAAGTTTTCAGCTGGTTATGTATTGTAGTCGTTTATCTTTGCTTGTGAGAGGCGATCTGCGTCTCTGCAACTCTATTTGAATACTATGAAAAATGCGACATTAACCGATACAGGCGAACTGCTTATTGTTCCTACGGCTACATCCGCCTCAGCAGACTTTGATTTTCTGGTTGGAAAACATGCTGTTCGTCATAAAAAATTAAAATCACGTTTGACAAACAGCGTTGAATGGCTGGAATTTGAAGGAACACATCAGCAAGAGCTGATCTTGCATGGAATTGGCAACCTGGAGCAGCATGAGCTGCAATTACCGGATGGTTCTTCCATTGCCGGAATGGCTTTGCGATTATTTAATCCTGCAACAAAGCTTTGGAGCATTCACTGGGCCGATAGCCAATCCGGAACTTTGGACCCTCCGATGATCGGTTCGTTTGAGAATAAGATAGGATACTTCTTTGCAAAGGATGTTCACCGTGGAAAAAACATCCTGGTTCAATTTAAATGGGATGCCTCAGATCTGCATCGGCCGGTATGGAGTCAGGCATTTTCCGCTGATAACGGGCACACCTGGGAATGGAACTGGTATATGTATTTTTCAAAAATTTAAGGATGTTGAGAAAGTGGCGATATACCACTTTCTCCACTCCAAACGATGCTGCTTATTTTAATTCGATGGTAACATCACTTAGCTGTCCTGTAAATAGAAACGGTGCCTGATACTCGCTTGAAACCGGTAACCCTATATCCTGCCCTACTTCCAGACCCTCTACTCCAGGTCCCGCAGAACTGATCTTACCCAAATCCCTGTTCCCCACCTGTTCACCATTTATGTACAGTGCCAGTGCTTTGTTTTTTCCTTCCTCGCTGTAAGTTACCTCGGCTTTTAGATCAACCTTTCCAAAAGGAATATCTTTTGTTGATTTGATCTCTTCCAGTTTACCATCCGCATTGTAAGCGAAGACCAATTTTTTATCTTTCACATAAAAACTAATACCACCCAAAGAGCTACCTGCTGATAAAAGTACGCCCTGACCACCATTTTTCGGAATCTCAGCGTGTGCAGTGATCACATAACTGCTGTTCTGAAATTTAGGTGCAGCCGAGCTCGTAAAATAATTTCCAGGTCTCAGTACAATTTTTTTGACGTTATCGAATGTATTGTTATTGGTAGCAACCCATGTATCTTTTAACGGATACACATTGTATTTCCAAGCTTCCGCATCAAATGCATCACGTAATTCCTTTAATTTTTCGGGGTATTTTGAAGCGAGATTATTTTGTTCATTGAAATCCTCTCTTGTATTGTAGAGGTTCCAACCTTCTTCCTGAACAGAGATGCGTTTTCCACGATCGTGTGTAAACGAAGCTTTCCAGCCATCTTTATAAATGGCATACCCTCCGGTCATTTCATGATATTGAATGGTATGCCGCTCCGCAATGTTTTTGTTTTCTGCTTCGAGCGTATAGGCCAGACTGGTTCCTTCAATCGGTTCCTGTGGATAACCGTTGATAACGGTCGGTACGTGTGCACCAATTAACTCAATTGTTGTCGGAAGGATATCGTTAACATAGGAATACTGATCACGCACACCACCTTTATCTTTTATCTTTTTCGGATAAAACAAAACCAATCCATCTCTTGTACCTCCTTCAAAGCTGGCGTAACTTTTATAATACCGGAAAGGTGTATTTGTTGCAGAGGCCCAGCCATCAGGATAAAGTGCTGAAGAATTTTCTGTTCCCAGTTTATCAATATTTTTCAATTCGTTTGCAATCCTTTTTTCTTTGGTATCATCGGGTGATGCCGGGAGAAAACGACCGATCTCTTTCCCGCCACCTTCTGCGCCATTATCGCCAACTATAACAGCAATAAGTGTATTGTCCAGTTGCCCGATCTTTTCAATAAAATTAATAATGCGCCCGATCTCGTAATCGGTATAGGAAACGAAACCTGCATATGCTTCCATGTGACGGGCAAACAATTTCTTTTCATCGGCCGATAATTGATCCCATTGTTTTACACCAGGGTTTGGAGGCGGTAATTGCAAATCTTTGGGAACAATACCCTTGCTCTTTTGATTTTGCAGCACCACTTCTCTGTATTTATCCCAGCCTGCATCAAATTTGCCTTTGTATTTCTCTATCCATTCCTTCGGAGCTTGTATGGGAGCATGAACTGCTCCGGGCGCGAAATACAGGAAGAATGGTTTATCCGGGGCTGCTGCCTTTTGATTAGAAATGAAAGTTATGGCTTCATTGGCTAGCAGCTCATTGGCGTGGCGATGTTTAGCATCTTCCGGTTCGCGCTGTGTATCGCGGTAAAGCGTGGGATGCCATTGATCAGTCCCCCAGGTTTCGGGTGGAAAACCAAAATAATGATCAAATCCACGCCCGGTTGGCCATCGATTGAAAGGTCCTGCTTGTGAGGCATCCGAGGGATGAGTTACATGATATTTTCCAACAGCAAAGGTATTGTACCCATTTTCCCTTAGGATCTCGGCTACCGTGGCTTTTTCAAAAGGCAAGTAACCATCGTATCCTGGCGTATTGTAGGATGGCGTTGCAAAAAATCCAAAATGAACTGAATGTGGATTTCTGCCTGTCAGCAATGCTGCTCTTGTTGGTGCACAAAAAGCAGCCGTGTGATAATTAGTATAACGCAAACCATTATCTGCTAAACGATCGATGTTGGGTGTTTCAATTAAACCTCCGAATGAACTGGAAGCACCAAAACCAATATCGTCAATCAGGATCCAGACCACGTTCGGTGCACCGTCGGGTGCTTTAGACTGTGTTTGTGGTCTCGACTCTTTTGTATCGTTGGGCGTTTTGCCTATCTTTCCCTGGAAGGTGGGGGTAGGACTGAATTGTGCATTCACACCGAACGTGGCGGCGAGTGCAAAAGCGGTTGTCCATGCCTGTTTTATTTTCGTTTTCATTTTAGGAACTATTTATTTTAAGTGAATGATTAAAAATGATGCATTGAATAATGCACCGAAGAAATGACTCACTTCTTCGATGCATGAAGGTTAAACATGATCCCTGATACCCGTTACGAATGAATAAGGGAATCACCTATTCATTCTTGTATACGATGGAGGTTTCGTACTACTGAAGGTCGATGATGATTTTATTTATTACAGCGGTATAAGCATACGGTGCTTTGTACGTATCAGCAACGGTTGTCAGATCATCCAGGCCAATATTTAAACCTTCGTGAGAAAAAACGCTGGAAACCGTTCTTCCTATTTTTCCTTCCCCAACTTTTTTATCGTTGATGTACAGTGCAGCATTTGCTGTTGAATTCGGTTTCTTTTCCTCAAAATCAAATTGAATACGAACCAATGATTTTCCGGCGCTGATGGTCTGATCCGAATGGATCACATATTTTTCAATCCCGGTATTATAAACAAAATTCAATTTGTTTTGCTGAATGAAAAAACTGATCCCACCCGCTCTTCCACCGGTTGAAAACAAAACACCTTCGGATCCTTTTGCTGGAATTTCTATTTCTGCAGTGATATTGAAGGAGCGATTGGTTAGCTTTGGTGAAGCAAGTTCCACAATGCTCGTAAGACCGGGATAAAACACAATGTGTGACTTTCCATCGAACCGAGTGGGTCCAACGGTTGGAATGGTTCCGTCTTTTAAGGGATAGACATTGTATTTTTTTGCCTCCTGTTCAAATACTTCACGTAACTCTTTTAGTTTTTCCGGATTTTTCTCCGCCAGGTCAAAACGTTCGTTGTAATCTTCATTGAGGTTGTACAACTCCCATTTATCCTTTTCAAAATCCTGTCCTTTCACGTGCAGTGTACCGGCTTTCCAACCTTCCTTATAGATGGAGCGGCTTCCCAACACTTCATAGTATTGAATGGTGTGCCGGGATGCAGCCTTTGCATCATTTACGCTATAGGCCAGGCTTATTCCTTCGATCGGTTCTTGCTTTGCACCATTTATAACTGGAGGTGCTTCCAAACCTGCCAGTTCGAGGGTGGTTGGGAGGATGTCCATGATGTGGCTGTATTGATTGCGTATTCCACCTTTATCCTTGATTACTTTTGGATAAAATAAAATGAGCGGATTGCGTGTCCCTCCCTCGCTATTCGCATCGGTTTTCCATCGCCGGAAAGGTGTATTGGCTGCCATGGACCAGCCCAAAGGATAATTGGCTTTTGAATATTCTGTACCGATGAGTGCCTGATCTTTTATATTTTGCGCAAGCCGTTGATCGTCCGTCCAGGAAGGATCATATGCATTTACAAAACCGACAAAGGTACCCTCTTTACTTGCACCATTGTCGCCGATAGATACGGCAATCAATGTATTGTCGAGCTGACCGATCTTTTCCAGGTAATCAACGATCCGTCCGATTTCATAATCGGTGTGTGAAATAAAACCTGCATACACTTCCATAAAACGGCTGTACAGTTTTTTTTCGACCACAGGCAAAGAATCCCAAGCTTTTACACCTGGGTTTCGATCCGGAAGTACGGTTCCCTGCGGAACGATACCAGCTTTGATTTGCCGGGCAAGTACTTCTTCGCGATACTGGTCCCAGCCTGTATCAAATTTCCCAGCATATTTATCCGACCATTCTTTGTCTACCTGATGAGGGGCGTGTCCTGCTCCCGGTGCCAGGTAAAGGAAAAAAGGTTTTTCCGGATCGATGGACTTTTGTTCGGCAATGTAGCCAATTGCTTTGTCAGCAAGCAACGTGGTGAAGTGTTTACCTTTGTCTTTATTATCTTCATATATCCTGCGTGTATCTTCCCAAATCTGGGAATGCACCTGGTCAATACTTCCTCTGTATGGGAATCCGTAAAAATGATCAAAACCTCGTCCGGTTGGCCACCTGTTAAAAGGGCCTGCCGGTGTTAAGTCAGCAATGGGAGTAATGTGCCATTTTCCCAATGCATAGGTATTGTAACCGTTTTCACGTAGTATTTCCGAAATAAACCCTTTTTCAAACGGAATATTGGAATCATAGCCCGGCGTTCCAATCGCATTTTCGGGAAATAATCCCATGTGTACCGAATGAGAATTGCGACCGGTAAGCAGTGCTGCCCGCGTGGGAGCACAAATAGACAGTGTGTGCGCATTGGTATAACGTAGGCCGTTATCTGCAAGTTTGTCGAGATTTGGTGTTTCAATTAAGCCACCGAATGTACTCACTGCACCAAAACCTACGTCATCTAATAAAATCCATACGATATTCGGAGCACCTGCCGGTGCTTTCCTTCGTTCAGGCCAGAATTGTTTTGTGTCGGCCAATGTATTTCCAATGATCCCTTTAAAGGTACTGTCATTTTTTGTTTCAGTGCTTTCTTTCTTCTCCTGATGAACACAGCCGGTGATGGATATACTTACCAACGCACCGGTAATCATAATTCGTTTCATTTTGTGATTTTTGGTCACAAATGTAAGATTATTTTTTAATTAACTACTAAATAGGTAGATTATATATATATTTATCAACCAGGGAAGGCTATTTTTTTTATCTCCTTATTTTGTTACCTTTAGGAGAGCTTGAATTGCATGAAACCATTATTTTTTTTCTTAGCCAGTTTATTTGTCATCCCTTGTTTCGCGGACCCTTCAATTAATGCGGAGATAGCGACCAATTCTCTTCGTTTTTCTTCTCCTTCGTATGTTTTTTCAAAAACCAGCAAACCCCGGAAAAAAAAGAAACATAAACGTTCAAAGGGGCGTGGCCCGAAAAAGAAACGAAAGAAAAAAGGTAAAAGTCATTCACACAATGCCGTGTACAGGCGTAAAGGGAACGGGATTCTATAATTTATACTTCTTTCCCCGACTAATTGTATACTATACTCCTCAATTTACTTTATTGTATTCAACGTAGAAATATCAAGCATGTACTGTTAACGGGTGTTTCGCCCTTCATTGCAACCGTATTTTCATCCGACACCAGTGTGGCCTTATTTTGTTGAAAGCCTAAACTGAAACTTCAAGAAGCATGAAAAAAGATGACACGAATAACGATTTGAAAACAGCTGTCCCTCTTTCATTCATTTACAAAGACAATTCCTATTACGGTGTTGCGAATCCCATACATGCGAATTCCAAAGAGGACGTATTTTTGGAACTGGATGTTGTACTAAACTCTGAATCACTTGGAACTATTTCTCGTGGAAGCAGTTTGAACTGGTCGATGAAAGGCTTAAATGACCAGGGATTGATTGATAAAATAGGGGAAGAAATTGTTTTATGGTATGCGTAAAAACAGTGTGCAGTTGCTCACACTGTTTTTTCTTCTAAGATCAATTTTTCTTTTATTCCTGCTTTTTCAAATTCTTTTTTGATCCGGGTAAATGCTTCATCCAGGTTCAATTCTTCAATCGAATTGATCTTGCTGCACATATCCATTAACACGCGGTCCTGTATCTGCCCGCGTTTCATTGCCACTGCATAGGGAATCCGATGAAAGGAAACCATGGCATATTTGGAAATAAAGCTATCCGGGAACCGTTCTTCCAGTAATACATCCGCTTTTTTCTTCAATATAAAATCTTTATGTGCAACAAGATCCCTCATTTCAACAAAGTTTTCTACTGCCAGATCAGCAATGGCATCTGCATTTTCTTTTCGAAGATCAGAAAATTCACTGAACACTTTATTCCAATCCGGGCCATGTTTTTTTACCAACGTATCAAAATAGTAGCAATCTTCAAATCCGCAGTTCATCCCTTGTCCGAAAAAAGGAACAATGGCATGCGCTGCATCGCCCATTAAAAGAGCCTTTCCATCGATGTTCCAGGGGTAGCATTTTACAGTAAGTAAATTTCCGGTGGGGTGACTAAAAAAATCATCCAGCAATGTGGGCATGTGAGAAAGTGCATCGGGCATTACCTGTTGGAAAAATTTACTTACTGCTTCACGTGAATTCAGCTGACTTAAATTTACATCTCCTTTTTTATGTGCCATGAATAAGGTGCATGTAAAATCTCCATCGATATTCGGCAACGCAATCATCATGTAAGCGCCTCTGGGCCAAATGTGCAGGGCATTCTTCTCTATCCTGAAGCCTCCGCCGGAAGCGGCGGGAATGCTCAGCTCTTTGTAACCATAATCCTCATAGGCCTGGGAAAAGTTGAAATAACCCGATTTCAGGAACTCCATGCGTATCGCGGAAGCAGAGCCATCTGTACCGATAACGGTATCACCTTTTACGGTTTTGGGCTGGAAATTGGTCTCATCCATAAAATGGGCTTCTCCTGTTTCCAGACTCATCCCCGTGCACCGTTGATTAAAATGTATGTTGATGTTCGGAAACTTTTCCGCTGCATCCATCAGCATACAATTCAATTCCTTCCTTGAAATGGAATTAATATATTCATTTTCATTTTTGCCATAGGGTTGAAAACTTTGTTCACCGTTCACTGCATGGATTTGTCTTCCCTTCATCGGGACAGCTGTTTTGAGCACTTCTTTATCAAGCCCAACCTGTTCCAGTGCGTGAATTCCACGTGCTGAAATAGCTAGATTAATCGATTTACCAGCACTGATATTTACCTTTCGCATATCGGGACGACGTTCGTAGATCTCAATCTGAAATCCATGACGCGCCATATAGATGCCCAAGAGGGAGCCTGTGAGCCCTGCTCCGACAATGGTTATTTTTTGACTCATGCAAATACTTTATTTAATTGTTGTACAAATTGAAATGCATCCAAAAAGGAATTATACAAGGGTACGGGAGCAACTCTCACCACATCCGGTTCACGCCAGTCGCAGATGATTCCATTATCAATTAATTTATTGAACAGGATTTTATTACTGTTTTTGATGCGAATAGACAGTTGTGCTCCCCGCTGGGTAGCATCCTTTGGAGTGATGATGGAGATGTTCTCATTTTCAACACTTGCCAATAGAAACTCCAGGTATCCGGTTAGAGCCTTGCTTTTCGCTGTGAGTGCATCCATTCCGGCTTCATCAAAAATATCGAGCGAAGCCCGCAGGCTTGCCATTGCAAGTACTGGGGCGTTACTTAATTGCCATCCTTCAGCTCCTTCAATCGGAACGAAATCAGGACCCATTAAAAAACGAGTTTTTTTATCGTGTCCCCACCAACCTTCAAAGCGGGGTAATGTCTGATCTTTTGCATGACATTCATGTACAAAACATCCGGCAATCCCACCAGGTCCGCTGTTCAGATATTTGTAGCCACACCATACCGCAAAATCAACATTCCAGTTGTGAAGTTCCAACTTCAAGTTCCCCGCTGCATGCGCCAGATCAAAGCCTACGACAATATTTTGCTTATGCCCTATCTCGGTAATGCGCTTCATATCAAAAGCTTGTCCTGTGTAATAGTTCACACCACCAATTAAAATAAGCGCCACCTGATCTCCTTCTTTTTCAAGGAGCGTCTCAATGTCTTCTATCGTAATGATATCGCCACTTTTCGGGCGTAGTTCCAGATAAGCATCTGCAGGATCGTAGCCATGAAATTTCAGCTGGGATTTAACTGCATATTGATCGGAAGGAAAAGCGCTTGTTTCAACGACGATCTTGTATTTTTGAGGTGTGGGCCGGTAAAAAGAAACCATCATCAGATGAAGATTGACGGTGAGCGTATTCATCACCACTACTTCCAACGGTTTAGCGCCAACCACCCGGGCCATTTTTTCTGTTAGAAATTCATGATAGGGCATCCAGGGATTCTTGGCATGGAAATGACCTTCCACTCCCAACTGTTCCCAATCCGTTAACTCTTGTTCAACAAATGCTTTCACTGTTTTGGGTTGAAGGCCTAAGGAGTTTCCGCAGAAATAAAGAATATTTTCACCGTTCTTATTTTTAGGAAAATGAAAACGTTCCCGAAATTTCGCCAGAGGATCTTTTGCATCCATTTCTTTCGCAAAGGCTTCGCCCGTTTTATAAGCAATTCCGGAGGTTTTTATTGTTTGCATTCGGGTTGATATGTATTTTAATTTATTATAAAAAAAGTTTCTTATCCAGATTCAGCCATTCCAGAGCGGTTCCAGACAACAACCGTTCTTTTGTTTTCAGATCATAAGGCATCTCCTCTATCAGTTTACCTGGTTGCAATTCACCTAATGGAAACGGATAATCTGTTCCCATCGCAATGCGATCAGCTCCCATCAGCTTCACCAGGAAGTCGAGCATCATCGGTTCGTGCACGAGGGAGTCGAGATAAATTTTATTCAAATAACTTTTAGGATTTATTTTATTATCGATCGCACACAGATCCGGTCTTACATCAAATCCATGTTCGATGCGACCCACTGTTGAAGGAAAAGACCCTCCACCGTGTGCAAATGCAATTCTTAATTTGGGCAGACGTTCCAGAACACCTGAAAATATAAGCGAGCAAATGGCCCTGGAGGATTCGGCAGGCATGCCCACCAGCCAGGGAAGCCAGTATTTCATCATATCTTTTTCGCCCATCATTTCCCAGGGGTGTACAAATACTGCCATGCCTAACTCTTCACAGGCTGCAAAAAAATCAAAAAATTGTTCTTCCCCCAGATTGAGTTGGTTGACATTGCTTCCGATCTGAATGCCGGCCATACCAATTGTTTTGCATCGTTCCAATTCTTTTATGGAAAGCGCAGTATCCTGTAACGGAACAGTTCCCAGTCCGATAAATTTTTTGGGATAAGCTTGAACGACCTTCATAATGTGATCATTCAGAAACATGGACAGATCGAGACAATCCTGTGCATTGCTCCAATAACTGAACATCACCGGAACGGTGGAGAGTACCTGTACGTGCACACCATGGTGATCACATTCTTTTATGCGTGTTTCGGGCGACCAGCAATTGTCTTCAATCTCCCGGAAAAATTTTCCATCATCCCGCATCATCCGTGCACAACAGGGTTTATGATGATCCAGTTTTATAAATCCTCCATACCCGTATTTCTTCTTCCAATCCGGAATATGCTCCGGAAGGATGTGCGTGTGTATATCAATCTTCATACTTACTTAGGCGCTATCAGTTCATGTCCGCATTTTTTACAGGTACGCAGTTCTTTGCTTCCATAAAAACGGCTGAACACTTCCTGAAACTGAGTCATGATATTCGTCAGTTTAAAGTATTCTTCGTAAAGTTTGTTATTACATTTTTCGCAGAACCAAAGTAAGCCATCTTTCTCTTCATCCCGGCGTTTGCGTTCCATTACAAGTCCGATGGTATTGGCTCCGCGAACCGGATTGTGTGGTACCCTGGGCGGAAGTAAAAAAATATCTCCTTCATTGATTGGCACATCAACGGCTTTACCATCATCCTGGATCTTCACCAGGATGTTGCCTTCCAGTTGATAGAAAAACTCTTCACTTTCATTAAAGTGATAATCTTTGCGTGCATTGGGACCACCAACAACCATCACGATAAATTCTGTATCCTGATAAACCACTTTGTTGTTTACAGGAGGCTTCAGTAAATGCCGGTTTTCGTCGATCCACTTTTTGAAATTAAACGGTTTTTGTACTGCCATGTTGATACATTTTTTAAAATTGAAACTAGTCAACTGTTGCGATCACTTTCAGCTCAATGGCGATGGGTGTTGGCAAACAGTTAATCTCCAATGTTGTTCTGCAAGGCTGATTATCGTTGAAATATTCAGCATAGATTTTATTATAGGTTTTAAAATCGTCTTTCATATTGGTGAGAAACACGGTTACATCCACGATGTTTTCCCATTTGGAACCGCAATCTTCCAGTATCCAGCGGATGTTTTGAAACACCGATCGGCATTGCGTTTCGATATCGTAGGAAAGGATGTTTCCATTTTCATCGAGTTCCACACCGGGAATTTTTTTGTTTCCTTTTTCACGTGGCCCTACACCGGATAAAAACAACAGATTACCAACCCGGCGTGCATGCGGATACGCTCCTACCGGTTCGGGAGCTTTGGATGAATGAATGGATTTATTTTCTTGCGACATAATACACTACATTTTTTGTAATTGTTTAAGCTGTAAAATATACGAATCCCTAAACAGGGTATCAATTACTATAAGAAAAAATAAAAAAGGATATTCAAAACAGATATAGGAATACCTGAATGTATTAAGTAGAAGGTTGCTTCACATTGCAGTACAACTGCTTTTTAGTAGAATGAAATTTGAGAAACATTGTACTAAAATAAAAAATAATTCAATTGATCGAACGAAAATGCTCAATATTTAATGCACACGTTCTTGGCCTCGGTAAAGAAGCGAAGGGCTTCCCATCCGCCTTCACGGCCTACTCCGGAGTTTTTCATACCACCAAAAGGTGTTCTTAAATCGCGTAACAGCCAACAGTTGATCCAGACGATCCCTGTTTTGAGCTCGTTGGCCATACGATGGGCACGGCTCAGGTTTTCGGTCCATACGGTTGATGCCAGTCCGTATTGTGTGCTATTGGCGTACATCAGGGCTTCTTCTTCTTTGTCGAATGGCATAATGGTGACAACAGGTCCGAAAATTTCCTCCTGATTGGTACGACAGTTATACGACAATCCTTCAATGATGGTCGGTTCAACGAACCAGCCTTTTTCACAACGGCCGCTTACTTTTGCCTGTTTTCCACCGGTTAACACCTCGCCGCCCTCCTCTTTCGCCAGCTGTACATAGGAAAGGATCTTGTTCATGTGCTGTTCTGAAACGACAGCGCCCAGGTTGGAATCATCATTCAGAGGATCTCCTGTTTTCAGTTGTTTTGTTTTTTCAACAAAATCTTTTTTGAATTTTTCATAAAGCGGTCTTTCGATCAAAATGCGTGACCCGCAAAGACAGATCTGCCCTTGGTTGGCAAAGGATGAACGCATCACCGTTTTCAGCATCTGATCGTAATCACAATCGGCAAAGATGATGGCGGGATTTTTACCACCAAGTTCCAGGGACAATTTTTTAAACATGGGCGCGGCAATCCTTGCGATGTGGGCACCGGTAACTGTTCCACCGGTAAAAGAAATTGCCGGTATCTGCGGATGTTCGGAAATTGCTTGCCCTACTTTATTTCCAAGTCCATGTACAATATTTAAAACGCCCGGAGGCAATCCGGCTTCTATGCATATTTCGGAAAGGAGGTAGGCTGTCATGGGCGTGATTTCTGACGGTTTGGATACCACGCAATTTCCTGCAGCCAGCGCAGGGGCAATTTTCCACGTAAATAAATAAAGCGGTAAATTCCAGGGGGAGATACAGCCGACCACTCCTATTGGTTTTCTTAATGTATAATTAATGGCTCCTTCTTCCATGGAATGTGATTCACTCGCAAAATGCATGAGTGCAGTGGCATAAAAGTAAAAGTTACTGGCAGCTCTCGGGATATCCACGGTGCGGGCTAGTTTTAATGGTTTCCCGTTGTCAACGGATTCAGCCATTACCAACCGTTCAAAATGCTTTTCGATTCCTGAAACGATCTTCATCAGGATTTGGGAACGTTTCTCCGCCGGTGTGGCGGCCCATTCGGGAAATGCGCGAAGAGCAGCTTCTGTAGCCAGTTTCACATCCTGTTCATCCGAATCCGGAAGTTGCGCATACACCTCTCCTATGGACGGATTGTATATATCGATGTATTGCCCGGAGGCGGGAGCTATCAATTGTCCATCGATATAATTTGCCAGGGTGGTCACCACAGTGGATGACGCACCTTTTACAACACCTGATGCAGCGGTTCCTTTACTCATTTGTATAGGGTTTAATTTTTTTATTTATAGGCATAATGTTCGTCCACCATCCACGGGCACGTTTATTCCGTTGATATACGATGCTGCAGGAGATGCAAGAAATGCAACTGCATTTGCAACCTCATTCGGCTCAGCAATGCGTGCGGCCGGTATCTCATTGATCATTTCCTGTTTTATTTCCTCAACGCTCTTTCCTGTTTTCTGGGCTTTGTTCTCAAAAATGCTTTGCAAACGAATGGTATTAGCAGCTCCAGGCAATACGTTATTCACGGTAATTCCAAAAGGCGCAACTTCTGTTGCTAATGTTTTCGACCAGTTGCCAACCGCTGCGCGAATGGTATTGGATACACCCAGCCCGTGTATGGGTTGTTTTACGGAAGTGGAAATAACATTGATAATGCGTCCATAGCCCGCCGTTTTCATTCCCGGGATCAGTGCTTGTGCTAAAATATGATTACAGATCAGATGATTATTGAATGCGCTGATAAATTCCGCTGTTTTGGCTGATAAAACAGGGCCTGCGGGAGGACCACCCGTATTGTTCACCAATATATGAATGCCGGGATTGTTTTTCAAATAGGTTTCCACTTTGGTTTGAAGCGCTGCAGGATCAGAGAAATCGGCGCAGATATAGCCATGCTGCTGGCCTTTGGAAGCATCCAATTCCTTGATCACTTGTTTTAACTTCGATTCATCCCTTGCAAGTAAAATAACATGTGCACCCAAAAGTGCCAGTTCAATGGCAGCCGCTTTTCCAATACCTTGTGTGCTGCCGCCTACAAGTGCATATTTTCCTGTTAAACTTAAATTCATAGCTGAAAAATGATTTAGAGATAACAAAGAAAAGGAAAAAATCTGAGTCGGGAAAGCGGGTTGCGAGTTGATCGTTCGACCCTTCCAGGATCGCCGGCCCTGGAGGGCATGTCATTAAGTTAAGAGTAATTGTTTCCATCCTGTACATTTTAGCTAGTGAGCATGCCCCGGAGGGGTCCCGATGGTCATTTAACATCAAATTATTTTTCCCGGGTTCAACAGGTAGTTGGGATCGAAGAGTGCTTTTATTTTTTTCATTAACATAAGGCTGAACTCCGGGAATTGAAGAGGCATAAATTCTTTTTGCAAATAACCGATCCCTTGTTCACCGGAAAGAACACCGCCTAAACTTACAGCACAGGAATAGATTTCTTTTATGACGTTGCCGAGTTTTTCATTTTCAGTTACGGTATCTATTTGCGACATCAGTATGACATGCAGATTTCCGTCCAGTGCATGACCAAAATAAGCAAACTCAATTTGATGGGTATTACAGATCCGCTCAACTTCAGTAACATATTTATCGAACCGGGATAAAGGAACAACTGCATCGATATTCCGGTATCGTTTATTCCGGTTGGTTACTGCTGTGACGATGTGATGATGAAGCTTCCACAATTTATCTGTCTCGCGATCATTGGAAGCCATCCATATTTTATCATTGCTATGGTTTGCAATAATATTTTTGGTTCGCTTTAAAATACGTTTCAATGCTTGTTTATTTTCTTCACTAAGATGAATAAGCAATTGTGCTTTAATTTTTTTCTTGACCAATGGCAATGATTTTTTCAGATACGTGGAAGTTAGTTCCAGTGCATGTGTACCAATTAATTCAACAGCGGAAGGTCGCAGGGTACTTTTTTTGATCTCTTTTACAACCTCAATAGCAGCCTGAACAGAATCAAAACCGGCCAGCACGGAAAACTCACAGGCTGGCTTATGAATCAAACGGTAAACAACTTTTGTAATAATTCCTAATATCCCTTCACTTCCCGCAAATAGTTGCGTCAGGTTTAACCCTGTTGAATTTTTATTGACATTGGCTCCTGTCCAGATAATATCTCCTGTTGGCAACACAACCTCCAGATTCAGCAGGTAATCTTTGGTGGTACCATATTTATATGAATTCATACTACCTGCATTTCCGGCAACATTTCCTCCTACGCTTGAAAATAGGTTGTTGTTGGAAATAACAGGAAAATATAAATCTTTTTGTTCCACTGCTGCACATAAATCCATGGTTATTACACCGGATTCTGCAATAACATATTCGTCGAGGATATTGATCTCTATTATTTTATTGAGACGTTCCAGGGAAACAACCACGCCTCTGCGGATGGGAAGTGCACCACCGGTAACACCATTACCTGCACACCGCGGAGTTACAGGTATTTTATAGCGGTTGCAGCATTTCATAACTGCCGCTATTTCCTCTGTATTTCCGGGTTTAACAAGTATATCAAATGGAAAGTGTAGGTTAGGCGTCTGGTCCCTGCTATATACATCCAGTATCGATTTTTTTGTAAAAACATGCTTGCGTCCACAAATCGTTACCAGAGCATCCTTTACTTCTTCAATAGTTTCAACATTTTGTATCATGTGAATGATGGCAGCCCTCTATATCTACCGGATCGAATGATTTAAGTTATTTTTTATTCCGCATAAATATATTTTTTATGTTTCAGTACAGCGGAATTATTTAATGAACCCCGCCTCTTAACTCATGAAAGAGGTTGCTTACTCAATGATCTTATTTTTTTAAAGTCCAATATGGGTTTGGTTTATTGTTTCTCAACAAGGTCAAACACCATTTTAGCGCCATTTACAAGCGTATACTCTAATTTCAAAAATCCATATTCTGCATGATAATAACTTTTCAGATAGGTTTTAATTTCGCCCTTAGCTGTTTGAAGTGTAGCCTGGGCTGTTGTAACTTTACTGGTAAGCTTTCCGAATGCAGTTGACAATGCTTCCTCCGGTTGTCTTGTATAGTCGGTCCTTACCGCTATCTTTTCCTTTGACGAGGTCCATCGTGGATCCAGATAAACACCGCCAACGAGTACATTCCAGGCCCAATGGTTCACCTCTTCATCCTGCTGATAAAATGGAAACGGACTTAATTGCAATATTCTGAAGGTAAACTGACGCGGCGGATGTATCCAACTATTTTTCCGATTGTCGACGACGCCTGTGCTGACGGCCCCGCAAGAAATGAATTTATCTTTAACCAGATCATATGCATATTTCTTTTTGTTTTGCTCCGTGTTTTTAATCAGATACGAATAGCTGATTGTTGTTTGTGTACAGGAGGAATCACAGCCTGCATATGTTTCCCTTTTATCGGTGACCCGAAGCATCACCTTTGCGATTGTGCTATCTGTTAAGTTTTCGTAATCACTAAGATTCAGCGCATTTGTTTTCGAAGATTCATTTTTTGTAAACAGAAATTTTTTCTTTTTACCGCTTGCATCCAGGTAATAGTAATCATAAATAAATACATTACCGAGTTTATAGGATATGTTATCCACGGTATATTTGTGTGTTGAAGTGTCTGAATATACCGGCTTTTCAGACCATATCCCATCTCCGGGCGTTGGTTTCTCCATCAACATCCCATCGTCAAGAATTAATTCCTGAGGAAAAATTTCAAGAGGGAACAATACAAGAGTGAGAAGCATTGTCCACACTATTCGTTTAAAAGGTGTTTTCATTTTTTATTTTGCATAAAATTTATTTTAGGCTATCAGATTATAAATTAGTCGCACCGGCTATATTACCTGTAAAAATAAGTATTTCCAACCATTCACATTACATTAGTTTAATCAATAACAATATGGTAATGCTTATCATAAAAAATGTTAAAGCAGAAGATATAGATTTGAAGCAATTCATAAAACGCAGCTAACTTAAATCTATACAACAAAAAAATGAAAACAAAAAACATCATCCCCATCCTTTTTTTTCTGTTTTTGCAATTATGCATTCAGGCTAAAAATCGGTCGTTGCTAACAACAGGAACCATTTACCTTGATCTTAGCCAGGCAAGTGTAGGTTCCGGCTATGTTGATATTCCGGTTTATTATGAATCAACCGACTTTGTGGAGGCGCTTGATTTTGCTCTGCAATTTGATGAAAGCAAGTTAAGTTACAACAGCATTGTTGACACCGTTTCTTATATTCATTATCTGGCAAATTATTCTCCTTCCGATAAAACATTGCGATTCACTTCTTACGATTTTGATGGTTTGGGTTATCAGCCAGGAACACGTATTCTTTCCGTCCGTTTTAATGTGCTTAATCCAGCCATTGTCAACACCGACTTCTTTTCTCTGAAAGGATTGCTGAATGGAGATCCTGTTCCTATGAAATCAATTGGTGCGATTAATCAATCCCATCATTACGTTATTGATACAACTACCGGTATTTGCTCCGATCCCTTATTCTGTTTACCGGTCAGGGCAATGGACACCGTAAAAAATGTCATTGGCTATGATTTTTCCCTGAATTATCCCAAAGCGAAAGTTCTCCCAACCGGAAATATCACTATTGCAGGAGACCTGATCAATCCGAATTATGCATCTTACGCCAGTCATACCGATACCGTCAATGGTGTCATTCATATTTCCGTATTTTTAAATCCTACAGCGCCATCGAATACATTTTTCCAGGGCATTGGTAAATTGCTATGTGTGGAATTCAGCAAGAAACCGGCGTTGGCACCGGTTGATACCATTTCATTTACTGTTCCTTCCATTCAGGAAAGTTATGTGAATGGCGTTGAAGGAAAATTTGTGAAGGTTGGTTTTTATATCAATAAAAAAAGCACCTACTACCATTCGCTTTTAAAATTCTGGAGCGATAACAGTCCTATTGCCTATGATTCCTTGAATCCCAGTCATTACCTGATCACCAAGATCTTTGGCACCGATTCCAGCTGCGTCAATTTGTATCCGGTGAATGTGGTGTATCCGGATCTGACTGGTCATTTCACCTATGATCTGATCAATGGTCCTTTTATTCGCATTAACAGAGACATCCTCTCTTCCACAGATGTGCAGCCGGTTATCAATGGTTTCGATGCCAATCTGGGACACAAGGTATTGGTAGATGATTTGAGTTTTATTCCTTCTATTTACCAGATCATTGCTTTGGATGTAAACATGGATGGTATCGTTTCAGCTGGAGATATTTCACAGCTCAATCAACGCTCTGTTAAAACACTTCCTGAATTCAAACAAGCCTGGAACTATACAAACAGCGGAACTTCCAATGGACAACCTTCCAAAGACTGGTTATTTGTTGATAGTGTTTTACTGTTAAAACCTGCTTATAAAATTTCTACCACCTATCCTTCCAATGATGGTGTTGGTTATTCCAAAGCAAAAGTGCCCGTAGTCCCCTTTTGTTTACCGGTTCTTCCGCCATCATCTGATGGTTGCCCGGTTTACAATTCTTCTTCCTACACGGGTATTTTGCTCGGCGATGTCAATGGTAATTACGATGCCATTGCACCGGATGGTGTTATCAAGCGATTGAACGATGCCGCCGGTAAAATTTATCTCAACCTGAATAAAGCTGTTTGTGGTCATGGATATACCGATATCCCTATATCCTTCAGCTCTCCTGAAAAAATCGTTGCCCTTGATTTCGCGGTGCAATTGAATCCGGGTAAGCTACGGTTTGATCGATTGATTGGAACAGCTTCTTATTTAACCGATGCCATGACCAATTATGCCAACGATGATCACACGTTACGATTTACTTCCAATAGCCGTCAAGTGTATGATGATAAAGATGTTGCTTACATACGCTTTGCAACAGTTGAAAAATTTGATCCTGCATTTTTAACGGGTATGATTGGTTATTTAAACGGAGAGCCCGTACGTATGGAAATAAAAGGAGAATTACCAACCGGTATTTCCAGTTCCGCTATTTCTCATTTTATTCAGGTATATCCCAACCCGGGTAACACCGTGATCAATGTGATCAGTCAGGAAAAGGCAAGAATTGAACTATTGGATCTGCAAGGCAGGCAGGTGCTTATTTCTGTTTCCGCTTCCGGCGGAGAAATAACAGAATTAAACACATCAGGCATTGCAGAAGGCAGCTATCTGCTGAAAGTTTACAATGATCATTTTGTTGGAACGGAGCGTATTGTGATTGACAAAACAAAATAAAATTCCAATTTACGTTATTCATAAAAAAATCCGGTATGAACAAATTCATACCGGATTCACTATTTTGGTTTTGGTACTCTTAAAAATTTTCGCGATGTGCGCTCTGCTCCTTACTAAGCACAATTCTGAATCCCACAAAAGGAGAGGCGGAAACCTCGTTAAACTCTTTTAACATCGTGGTGTATTCTTGTTTATTTTTCCAACAAGAACCGACGATCAGCATTTTACCTGTAGGTTGTTGTGTAGTCATTTCGGAAACATGCGCCACTTTACCAAACAACTGTTCTTTATTGAAGTCAACAGAATCTGTGTAGGAAAATGCTTTTTCAAATAACTGAAGTATTTGGTTTTCATTCCATCCATAGCGATTTAAAAAGAACCATTTATTCGCAACCGTGGGTTTATTTTTATTCTGCTTTTTTATCAGGTTCAGGCGTCTGAGGTAGTTGATATCTACGATATCTTCTTTCATATCATAGATCGTGTTGTATCCTCCGCAGTCTGTCATTTGTAGGTATCCTTTTTCTGTTGCGAACAGCCATTCAGAATCATATGGAATTCTCACATTCATGGATTCTACAGATGGATTCACTTGGCGGGAATACCTATTTATTTCTTTTTCCAACCAATCGCAATATAGAGCGACCGCTTTGGAACTGATATTCACCACAGGGAAATCATTGTACTTGGGATCAAAAAAATAAGTGGTTGCAAGGATGTTGTCATTGTAATTTATCCATATCTCATTTCTTACAATCGCTGTTTTAAATTCTTCTGTCTTTCCATTTTTGATCAGGTCTGTTAAAAAAACTTTGTATTCCAGGTTGGTCACGGCATGGTTACTCAATACAAACGGATAAATTGTCATCCGGTTGCCCCGGTATTGTATTTCACCTTCCTCTATCAGCGTGCAGGTTTCCTTTTCAAAGCTCCATAGTTTTTCAAGCATTTTGTTTTTTACTTTATTGTAAAAAAGCACATCTTGTTCTGTTGGTTTAAAAAAAGTTGCAGTTGATTTATTCCCTACACCGGATGGCGGGTAGTATACAGCGATGTCATCCGACCTTAATTTAGAATCTTCTTTTGCTTTTTCCAAAGTAGGCATTACGGGTGTTGCACTGTTGTTCTGATCGGAACCACTGGCGATGGTTGGTGTTGATGTTATTGCATCCTTTGGCTGTTCATTTTTTTTCTGCACCGGTTCTACGGTAACAGTTCGTGCTGATGGAGCGGGGTTGTTTTTTCCATTCTGATTTAAAATATAAATACCTGTTCCAACAACTCCTATAACAAGCAGAACGATAAGAAAATTTAAATATGTTCCGGGATCCTTTGGTTTTTGATTCAGCTTATTGAGCAATTCATTTTCTTTACCCTTACTGATGGCGATATCATATTTCTGCTGAAAAACAAAACGGGCGGATGCTTCATCCGTAGTTGATGAAGCCGCTTCCAGGAACAAACCATTCAGTAACTGATCCAGGTCCTTTTCTTCTATGGGTGTGCTATTTTTCATTCTCCCCGTTTGTTAATGCATTCATTTGTTTTTTCGGTTACCGACTTTTTCAGGCGCATGTAATAAACTTTTAATTGATCTGTTGGTCGGTCAACATATTTACCAATGTCTTCATATGAATAGTCCTGGGCTCTCATCAACAAAACGACGCGCTGCCAATCCTCCAGTACTTGCAATACTTTTTGAAGACATTCCATTTGAGGACTGAGTTTAACCGTATGGGCCTGATCATTTTTTTCATAGGTTGTTTTTTCGTGCATTTCCGTCAACTCCACCAGTTGTAATTTCTTATCCTTGTGATCACGGTAATGATTGCGCAGATAGTTAACAAATATGGTGAACACAAAACCCTGGAATTTCGTTTCGTTTTCAAACTGGTATTTATCGACTACGTCCAAAACCCTATACAGTGTTTTGTATACCAGTTCCCAGGAATCATCTTCTTCAAGTTTCCATTTTACCCGGGCATAGCCGAATAATTTTCTCCCATAATTATTATACAACAACGCAATTGCATCCGCATCCTTATTCTTTATTTTTGAAGCGATATCAAACATACATCTTACAGGCAAAAAAAACAGTAGTATTACTTTTAGCCAAAATACAAATTAGAATGATGGACAACTAACCATCCTGAATTTTTTCCTTGCCGGTTTACACTCAAAAACTTTAGAAATAGAAATTTCATGAGAGCCATACGTTGCATTGCTTAATTTTGAAACCGTCACATCATAGCTGTATCCGATTTTAAACTGATTTCGTTGAAGACCTACCAATAAAATAGCTGCATCCTGCCCACGGTACCACATGCCCAGAACAAAGGGGCCTTTGGTAGCATACAATCCCAAATTCAATTGCCGGAAATCCTGTTGTTGCTGAAAAAGTATATTCGGAGAAATGAATGTTTCATTGGTTTTATCTCCTCCCAATGGAATGGTTATACCCGCATGTGCCGTTATTTTCCTCGGAAGTTTGCTATTCCCAAGCAATCCTTCTTCGGGCTGGGTGATGTGGTGAACCGCTACGCCAACATAATATTTATCGCTATAGCCAAGAACACCGGCGGAGAAATCGACATTGCTCCGGCTATCGTATTGTTTCTTTTCTTGTGTATCATAGACAAACCCACGTCTGGCGTCGATCATATCGCCAAAATTAAGTTTATTCCAGTCGATGCTTTTTTGAAAATACGTGGCCTGAAACCCAAAATTCAGGTTAAAGGTACGGCTGACACGAAGGATGTATGAATACAAACCACTAACATTTGTTGTTGTCAAGGTATTTTGCCCTGCATTATCGCTGGTAACAAGCAGCCCCACACCTCCACTCAGATCCTGAAAATACCTGTCGGCCGATACCGAATACGTTACATAGGTTCCCGAAATGCCCGGCCACTGATTGCGGTAATTCATATTAACCCGCCAACACCTTGCTGTTCCTGCAAATGCGGGGTTTAAATAAAGAGGATTGGCATAAAACTGCGAAAAAATGGGATCCTGACCGAATAGCTGCCCGCTGCCTATGAATAATACCAACATCAGCGAAAATAGAGTGCGTTTTAACATGACCTTGTTTGTGTTTGTAATGTGTCTTTTATTCAGGAACACAAACAGGTAACAGAGGGGTGGTGTGAGTGAGGGTAGTGAGTGTGGATGCGGGTTCTAGGAGGGCAGGGAGGTAGTGGCACTCCCACTCCCACCTAGCCCACCACCGGCGTGTACGCCTTCACCTTCTGGCTGATTTTACCAAAAATAGATTGCTGTTGCTCGTCTTTCATTTCAATTTCGATCTGATCGCCGAATTGCATAAAGGGTGTAGATGCCTTACCGTTATTGATGGTCTCTATACAACGTATTTCAGCGATGCAACTGGAGCCATCGTGGCTTCCCTGGTTAGATACCGTTCCGGATCCAATTATGGTTCCTGCCATGAGCGACCTGGTTTTTGCAGCATGCTGTATCAATTGCCCGAAATCAAAGGTCATATCTATTCCCGCATTGGGCGAACCTAACTTTTTACCGTTTAAATGCGAATGCAGTGGCAAATGAATTTTTGCACCGTCCCAGGCCTTACCCAGCTCATCGGGTGTTACGGCGACCGGCGAAAAGCTTGTCCATGGCTTTGATTGATAAAATCCAAATTGCTTGCTCAGTTCGGAAGGAATTAAATTTCGTAAGGAGACATCGTTCACCAACACCACCAGTTTAATGTGCTTTTTGGCTTGATCTGCCTTTACACCGGCCGGTACATCATCTGTAATTACGGCTACTTCGGCTTCAAAATCAATTCCCCATTCTTCGTTCTCCACTTCAATATCATCGTGTGCACCGATAAATGCATCGGAGGCTCCCATATACATTAAGGGGTCGGTCCAGAAGGATTCGGGCAATTCAGCATTTCTTGCTTTGCGTACCAGTTCCACATGTGTTACATAGGCACTTCCATCGGCCCAGTGATAGGCTCGCGGAATAGGAGCCATCGGTGAAACCTTCGAAAAATCAATGATATCTGCACTCTTGCCTGCTTCCAGGTCCTGGGCTACTTTTCTCAATTGAGGTTCACTGGTATTCCAGTTATCCAAAGCCTGTTGCATTGTGGATGCAATGGCAGGTACCCGTATTGCTTTTGTCAACGCTTTATTTACAACAACCAACTCTCCGTCGCGGGTATTATTTTTAATTGTAGCTAATTTCATTTTGCAGTTTTTTTGCAAATGTAAGGAATTAACCCGCGCATGAAGAGGCAGGAATATCGCGGATGTTCAGGATAGGGATAAAATTCTAAAAAGACGGACCGTCGAAAAACAAACTGCTGTGCAATTGCTTTTCTTTAGAAAATATGTTTGATAAAAATGCTATTTCTTTGCTGCATTCTCTCCTCCCATCAATGCATATTGAATCAGGTTGGCTCCCATCTTCAATGCTTTCTGATGTGCTTCGGGTGAATCTTTGTGTACTTCAAAACTTTCCCAGCCATCTCCCAGGTCACATTCATAATCATAAAAACAGACAAGCCGTCCCTGGTAAATCAAGCCCAATCCTTTAGGAGCTGTACCATCGTGTTCATGAATCTTCGGCAAACCGTTCGGAAAATCATATTTCTGATGGTAGACAGGATGCGAAAACGGGAGTTCCACAAACTCCAATTCAGGAAATACTTTTTTCATTTGCGGACGGATAAATTTATCCATTCCATAATTGTCGGATATTTCCAGGAACCCTCCTCCTATTAAATAGTTTCTAAGGTTCTCTGCTTCCTGTGCATTGAATAAAATATTTCCGTGACCGGTAATGTGTATGAATGGATAGTTGAAGAGCTCTGCGCTGCCAACCTCCACGGTAGCTTGTTCGGGATTGATATTGGTTTTCAGATTTTCATTGCAAAACCGGATCAGGTTGGGTAACGATGTTTCCAGATTAGCATACCAGTCGCCACCTCCGCTGTATTTTAGCAAAGCAATCTGATAGGTAGGTGGTGTTGGTGTATATGCCGAGCTACCTATCAAAAAAATAAACAAGGGGATCAGTCTTTTTATCATTGTAAAAAATTTATGCCGTTTGCCTTTCCTTTGCTGCTTTAAAAGCCATATACATATCATTGAAGCGTTGGAGGATCTGATCCAGAAAGGCATCATCCACCAGTTTTTTTATTCCTTCCACTCCATTTACATCGCTGTGTGCGAGCTTATAAATTTGCTCCATGGGCCCGGCTTCAAATTTTATCTGGTATTTATCATTCATTGAAAAAATACTGATCGTTAATTTTGGATGTGGTATGTTGGCAATGATGCGCATAATGAATGAATCGATTATCGGTCTTTAATTTTATAGGGACCGCTATTGAAAAAATTCGTCCCTTCATCTCCTTCTTGTCTGATCTTATCCTGGATGTGTTGAGCAAGATCCAGGTAATGTGTCAATTTATTTTGTTTTAAAAAAAGTCCGGCTTTTTCATCACCATTGATAAAATTGGCCATGGCCGCCCAGTGATAATTACCTTTGGTCATCAATAGCTGGAACGCCGCTTTATCTTCCCAGATAGCATTTACAAAGGCTGCCAATGAAATGTGTTTGTTTACCAGTAAATATTCCATGGCTTTTGCATGACGGCTGACAGCATCTTTTAACATCACCAGTTCTTCAAAATGATGCTCTTTCAGCCATTGACCGGCCCTGCTATCTCCTTTTATCCATTCTGTTGCAATATCTATGACTTCCTTATTATACAGCATAGGATCGTTAAAATTTGACGATCAACCGAAGGTTGACTTGTCGTGTTGTTAAATAATTGGGAATCGCATATTGACGATTGTTAACGTCTTCCACCCAAATATAAGAAACCGTATTATTTATTCCCAACAAGTTAAAAACTTCCAAACTGATCCAAGCACTTTTAATGTAACGGGTGGGGCTTCCAGGCTTTATTTCACGACCTTCTTTCAAGGGTTGATAAGAGAATCCGATGTCTACTCTACGATATGCCGTCATCCGATTGGTGTGCAAATATTTTGGAGAACCCGGAGGACCATAGGGAATGCCGGAACCGTATAATAAATTCAAATGAACTTTAAAGTCGGGAAATTGAGGGATCTGATCCTGAAAGAAAATAGCAAAGGTTACTTTCTGATCCGTAGGTCGCGGTATATAGCCAGGTTCTACACGTGTGCTGTCAATGATTTTCACCGTACCGGAAGCATTCTTGGTGGTTATATATTCATAATAATAATCATCCTTGATGTCTTCTTTTGTTTGTGAAAACGAAAGTGAAGCCCAGGATTCCAGGCCTCTTATAAACTCGCCGTTCACCTTAAGATCGATCCCTTGTGCAAAACCACGGGCATTGTTTTTTGCTGAATAGCGGATGCGAACATTATCGATATCATAAGGGATCAGGTTATCCAGGTATTTATAATAGGCTTCCGCAATAAACTTAAACGGCCGTCTCCAGGCGATAAAATTATAATCGCTGCTCAATACTACATGGATAGAGGTTTGCGCCTTGAGGTTGTAATTGATATTTCCCTGGTTGTCGCGCAACTCCCGGTAAAAAGGTGGTTGATAATAATAACCTCCGGATACTTTAAAAACAAAATCTCTTTTCCAGTGCGGTTTATATCCTATTGTAGCGCGTGGTCCAACAAGGGCCTGCTCATTCAGTGTCCAGTAATTCGCTCTCACACCAATGGTTGCCGATACAAAAGAGGTATCTCGTAATTCCTTTGACAAATTTGTTTGCACGTAGGCAGAACCACGGTTGGAGTTGATACTGATTTTTTGTTTGATAACATCTTGTAAAATGATTTGCTGGGGATTGGTAATTGGTATGGAAAAGTCAGCGCTATCCAGGTATTTCCATTCGCTGAGGTTATCCCTGATCTCTTCGTGCGAATATTTTACACCCCACAATACCTGCTGGCGGCCGGCGAAATTGTAGGTTCCTTTATGTTCTGCACTAAGCACATGTGCATCCAGGTTGGTTCGCGCATGATCGATATAGGTTCCCACACCCAGGTTACCAACCACTTCTCCAAAGGTTGATTTACCGAAATCCGTTTCCAGCTGATCAATAAAATATTGCCCTTGTATGTCAAATGCTTCTGCCTCTTTGCTTTTAAAAACAGAGCCAATGAATTTCAAGGTTGTTTTTTCATCATCCGAACGATAATTGGCTGATAAGGCTCCGGATGTTGTCGTAAACCGGTCCCTCTCCTGCCCATCAAAATAAACCTTGAAGCGCAAAGCCTGATTGAATGTTCCAAAATCAGTCTCACGGGATTGAGGAACGACCTGGTATTTATTATCCGCATAATTTCCAAGAAAATCCAACTGCCAGTTGGTAGTCAGATCATAGGTGGTATACGCCTGCACATCTCCGAAAAACGGTGTATACTCGGCCTTGGTATCTGTTTTTCCCAAAAGGTATTTATTGGTTTTATACCGGGCACCAACGGTCCAGGTAAACCGGTAATTTTTAGAGGTTCCTTCCAAGTGCACATTGCTTCCCAATAAACTTCCGGTAGCTGTACCGGCAAATTTACGGGGTTGACGGTATTGTACATCCAGCACAGATGACATTTTATCGCCGTATCTTGCTTCAAAGCCTCCGGCTGAAAACACCACAGAAGAAACCATATCGGGATTGATGAAACTAAGACCTTCCTGCTGACCCGAACGGGTAAGGAATGGACGATACACTTCCACACCGTTTACATATACCAGGTTCTCATCAAAATTTCCCCCGCGTACGGAATAGGAAGAACTAAGCTCATTACGGCTGGATACGCCGGGAAGTGTAAAAAGAATAGAATTAAAATCCTGGCTGGCAGAAGGTAAATGGGTGATATCAACAGGATCAAGCCGGGTAATGGACTGATAGCGCCCTTCTCCGGTTACTTCCACCACACCAATTGTATTTTTAAACACCATGGAATGATTCAATTCTTTTTTTTCGCCCGGGCTTAATTTAAGCTTGCGCTGATATTGCTGATAATTGATATTGCTGAAAACAATTGTTATTTCGGTATTCGCCGGAATGGTGTATTCATAATTTCCTGTGGGACTACTGTAAGTGGGTTGCTGGGGTGAACCTAAAATAGAGATGGTCACATTATCAATTGCAACACCTTCTGCATCTGTAATTTTACCGAAAACAAGTGCCGTGTTTTGTGCAAGAACCGGACAGGATAGAAGGAGTAATAAACCTAAGACTAAAAAATGGAACGGAAGAGGATGTTTGCTTTTCACTATAAATTTAAATTTTAACCATACGTTTAACTGAAACATCAGAAATGTATTGTTTTATCGGCCTGATTTTTTTCAACTCCTTGTCAGTTGCCTTTACTAAAATCGCCATTTTGCCATGCCTTGATAAATTTAGCCCATGCTATCGGATTTAATAAATTATTGGGCGGCAATTGTCCGGCATAATACAATTTGCTTTGATATTGTTGTTGTGTATACCTGTAGTTCATGCTGGCATCCATCGCCATTCCCATCATTTGTTCTTTCACATCGGATCTTGCCATGTTTCGATTGGCTCTTACCATATCATCCTCCGGTAAATTCAATTTCAGAAATGCCGCTTTAAATTGTTCCTTGGTTGGCCAGGCATAGATTACGGTTTCTTTCAAACGTACGGTATCCGATTGCATCATCTGGATCAATGAATATTTACTATTGGTAAGTGTATCGGGGATAATAAAATAGGCATTGTTAAATCCTATGGCTGAGAAAACGATGGTATCCTGTTCCTGCGCTACAAAAGAGAAATAACCAAAGTAATCGCTTACTGTTCCACGGCTGCTTCCTTTCACAATAATACTGGTATACGGTACGGAATGAAGGCTATCCCCTTCCACAATCACTCCGGAGAACTGCACGAGATCACGCTTGGAATTGATGGGGGCCATTTTTTTCTGAGCAGTAACCATTAATTGAAAGCCGGTAAAAAAAACGATAAAAAACAGAAGGCGCTTCATACGCATCACGGATTAGTTTATTTCCAAAAATACGCAAATATTATGCTTGGATGTATAAAATTTAACAAAGCTTCACCTTCTTCATTAGATCTCGGTGTGCCGGTCTGTTGGCTACACCCGCCTGATTTGCATTCATAAAAATATGTTTCGTGTTAGCTGAATAGTTAGGGTGTGTTCCCGTTTTGCTGAATAAACACCACATCCAGACCCATTACCGCATGTGAGGAATACATCAACAAAATATCAATTCACAATGATCCTGATATAAAATATTCCCCGAAAAGCGGAATGCCATCTGTTTTTTCACGAAATTTACGTAAATCATAAAAACGCAATATTTTGACAAAATTTACATCCCTAAGCTTCAGTCTGTTCTGTGCATTTGCGTCAAGCGCACAAATTAGTATTACATCGGCAGATATGCCGAATGCGAACGACTCACTTTATGTTAGCAATGCTACGTCCATTGGTACACATGATCCTACGCAAACCGGTACGGATTTCCATTGGGATTATTCGGATCTGAAACCGGCTTCTCAAATGCCTCAGAAATTTGATGCTCCGGCCAAGTTTCCATCTATTTATTCACTATTGTTCAACCAGTTCAATACCTCTTATGGAAAGAACAATCCATTGGTTGTATCCAGCAATATCCCGGGATTTAAGATTGATGCAGCTTATGATTTTTATAAAGAATCCAGCACGTCCTTGAACCAGATCGGGATTGGATACCTGTTAAATGGTACACCACTTCCTTTTATTTACAAATTGCAGGATGTGATCTATCGCTTTCCGATGAATTATCTCAATCAGGACTCCTGTAATTTTGAGTTTGGACAAGGGCTACCGGGACTTGGATACTACGGGCAATATGGTCGTCGCCACAATTTGGTTGATGGATGGGGAGAATTAAAAACACCTTATGGTACTTTTACTACACTGCGTATTGTATCACGCGTAGATGCAACGGACACCATTTACATAGATCAGGATTCCACCGGTTTTGGCTTTCCGATCAAACGCCCTACAAAATATGAATACAAATGGTTTGCGGCAGGTTCCAAAATTCCCGTACTGCAAATTGATGCCATTGGCAACGGCACACAAAAAGTATTTACAGCAGTATTCATTGATTCACTCCGTAAAGATGTGATCCATGTAGGTATTGATGAACTTGTCAATCAGCAATTAGCCGTACAACTATATCCCAATCCGGCACAGGATCAATTGACGCTTCGTTATGAACTGAGCCGTCAATCTCCGGTCAGCATAAGCCTATTCGACCTGCTGGGAAAAGAAGTGGTGACCACCTTAAATGAAAATCAAGGAATAGGGATACATGTGCAAACGATTCAGGTAAATTCATTGCCTTCCGGAATGTATGTGGTAAGGGTGCATTCCGGAAACAGTGACTGTATGCAGAAATTAAGCATTGTGCATTAAGCGCCGGCAAATTTCTTTTTTAATTCCAGGAACTTTGTTTCGAAGTACCGGTAACTCATGCGGGAAACGACTACTGTTAATAGTAAACACAGTAGTGCAGTAAACACATGCTGTAGCGGGTCGGTATGGCTAACAGGTATGCCCAGCTGTCCATACAAAAAAAGCACAAAGAAAAATACCAGCATGTGATAACAGTACATGCCATAGGTATAAGTGCCTAGTTTGGAGATGCGTGTCAGATTCCCGGCTTTGTAAAACGAGTTATCAGCGAAACATTGTTCCATAATGATGAATGCAAAAAATACGGCAATCAGCACTGGTTGTATGGATGCAGCATGTATGTAATGTACACCGAATTTCCAGATGTAATCACGAAATGGCAATACGCCAAAGCCGATAAAATAAATGAGCTCTATCAGGAACGCAGGCATTTTTTTTATGCGGTCCGTAAATGTGGTAAACATGGACAGGTAAGCCAATACCGCACCGATGATCAGATCGGAAGCACACGAAAACGAATGATGCTTGATAATGTTATTATTTCCTCCCAAAGAAAAATAAAAACGAAACAGCGTGGAAGCGATGATCAACAAGATGAAAACAAGTAGCAGTCGTTTTTTAGGAACGAAAGCAATGACCAGGGGCCAGAATAAATAAAATTGTTCTTCGATGGATACGGACCAAAGTATACCGATCACCACATTGGTGATACCATGCCAGATGTAGTCAAAGTTTCCGGCAAAGCCCACATACAACCATGGATTGAGCTTATCTACAGGGAAACGTAATGGAAAACCCGGAGGCACATGATTATTAAACAGCGGTAACAGCAGTAGTCCGATTGCCACTACTAAAAAATAAACAGGCCATATGCGCAATACGCGGCGTATGTAAAAATTCCTGATATCGATCTGGCCGGTGTTTTCTTTTTCTTCCAATAACAAATAGGTAATGAGGAATCCGCTGAGTACAAAAAAAAAGCTCACTCCCAAATCGCCGTTGCCCATAAAATTTTTAACGAAAAATTTAAAATTGGGATCCGCATTGTAGTAGCCCAGTGAGTTGAAGGTGTGATTCACAAATACAGCGAAAAATGCAAAAAAGCGAAGTGCGTCGAGATGTGGAAAAAACGTTTTATTTAACTGCTTCACTGTGTGATTTATCCTTTGCGGGTAAGACCAAAGGTCTTAGCAAAGATAATTGCATTTTTAAAATCGGCAGGATTATTTTAAGAAATATTCTATCCTTGAAACTCCGCACATTTCAAGCAAAAAATTAAAAATACTTTATTAAATTCGCAGCTTAATTTACTTCAAATGAGCAAATTTAATTCTTTACAAGTGGTTGATGTGGTGCGTGAAACACCCGATGCGGTTTCGGTTGCCTTTAACGTTCCGGAAAATCTTCGCAAAGAGTATACATTTAAACAAGGACAATACCTCACGTTGAAATTCAAGATCAATGGAGAAGAGCTTCGCCGTTCCTACTCTATTTGCAGCAGTTACTATGAAAATGAATTACGTGTTGCCGTTAAAAAAGTAAAAGATGGAAGAGTATCCACACATATTTTTAATAATTTAAAAAACGGTGATGTCATTGAAGTAATGACGCCTATGGGTAATTTTTATACGGAAATGAATTCATCCAATAAAAAAACCTATGTTCTGTTTGCCGGAGGAAGTGGGATCACACCCATGTTTTCTATTTTAAAAACGGTTTTAAAAGATGAACCTCAAAGCCGTATCCTTTTATTTTATGGCAACAACGATGAATCTTCCATCATTTTCAAAAAGAAAATAGAAGAAATGGCGGTAGCACATGCCGACCGTTTGAATATTGTCCACATCCTGAACGAGGCTCCTGCCGGTCATCCTGAACTATTGAAAGGACTGATGACGAAAGAAAAGGATATGGAGCTCATCAAAAATTATGTGGATGCACAAGCCTCCAATGAATATTTCATTTGTGGTCCTGGTCCGATGATGGACAATGTGGTGGCTGCATTGAAGGAGCTGAAAATAGATGAATCCAAGATACACATCGAATATTTCTCCACACCGGTTAATCCTGATGAAGTAAAATTATCTGCTGATATTGCCAAAGGTGCAGTTGCCACCATTATTATTGACGGTGAAGAACACAACATCGAATTAAAAGAAAATGAAGCCATCCTGGAAGCCGCACTAAGATTTGGATTGGATGCACCTTATGCCTGTCAGGGTGGTTCCTGCTGCACTTGCCGGGCTTTGCTACAAGCCGGCAAAGTGGAAATGGCAGTCAACTATGCACTGTCTGCTGCCGAAGTAAAACAAGGATTTATTCTTACCTGCCAAAGCCGCCCTACGACACCAAGTGTAGTGGTGAATTACGATAAAGGACTATAAAAAACAGAGCAGTAGCAAATAGCAAGAGCGAATGTCTCATAAGTTAGCTTGTGATACTAACAGCCTGCGTGAGAGAACAAAATGATCTAACAGACATTTGCTCTTGCTCTCTGCTCTTGCTCTATCGCCTACGGCGATTTGGTATGGTTTTTCCTTTTTTTTTCCAAATCAAAAATTTATAGTCATGGAAAAAAAATTAAATGGAAAAAAAGTAGCCATTCTTGCTACCGATGGTTTTGAGCAATCAGAATTGCAGGAACCGCATAAAGCCTTGTTGAATCACGGAGCCAAAGTAGATATCATTTCCTTGAAAAAAGGCAAAATCAAAGGGTGGAAAGATAAAAACTGGGGAGATGAAGTGGAAGCAAATGTGAGTATTGATGAAGCAAAAAGTGGAAATTATGACGCACTCGTTTTACCAGGAGGTGTCATGAATCCTGATAAATTAAGAATGAACAGAGATGTGGTTAACCTGGTTACCGATTTCCTGGAACAAGGAAAACCCATTGCAGCCATTTGTCACGGTCCTTGGACATTGATTGAAACCAACAAAATCAAAGGACGAAAAATGACGTCCTATGAATCCATCAAAACAGATCTTATTAATGCCGGTGTAAAATGGGTGGATGAAGAAGTAGTGGTTGATAAAGGGCTTGTGACCAGCCGTACTCCCAAAGACCTGCCTGCATTTTGCAAAAAAATGGTGGAAGAGATCGCTGAAGGAGTACACGCCACAGTATAAGAGCAAGAGCAGAGAGCAAGAGCAAATGTTGGAGTAGCCGCTAAGCTGTGGAAATGTGTGTGGTGCTTAGTGGAGGAAAGCTTTCGGGCATATTGATTTTTACCAAATAAATTCAAACGCCTCAAATGGTTGTACCATCTGAGGCGTTTAATTTTAAATATTCTGCACCCGCCACTAAGCACCACACACATTTCCACCCTTCAGCTTAACGGCTACTTCTGCCCCATTTTTTCAAGGAGGCTCAGGGGAGGTCGTTGATGGTTGTCCGGATAATATCAATGCAGGCTTTCAATTGTTGTTCGGTTATAACTAAGGGAGGTGCAAACCGTATGGTATCACCATGCGTAGGTTTAGCAATCAATCCATTCTTCATTAATTCGATACACACATCCCAGGCAGTTTTTCCATTGGTTTCGGCTATTACCATTGCGCAGAACAAGCCTTTACCTCTGACTGCTTTCACCAATTCCGGGCGGGATTTCTGAATAGCCTGCAATTCCTGCAAAAGCATTTTCCCTAATTTTTCTGAGTTCTCCGAAAGTTTTTCTTCTTTTAAAACAGTAAGTCCAGCAATGGCTACACGGCAGGCCAGCGGATTTCCACCATAGGTAGAACCATGTTGTCCGGGTTTAATGCACATCATCACCTCATCATCGGTCAATACGGCCGAAACCGGATACGTACCGCCTGACAAGGCTTTTCCAAGGATCAGGATATCGGGATGCACATTTTCATGGTCGCAGGCCAGCAATTTCCCTGATCTGCCAAGCCCGGATTGAATTTCATCTGCAATAAAAAGTACATTGTTTTTCTTGCAGAGATCATAACATTTTTTCAGGTATCCTTCATCCGGAATAATCACTCCTGCTTCCCCTTGTATAGGTTCTACCAGGAAACCAGCTACATTCTTATTTTTCAATGCATCTTCCAATGCCTGTACATTGTTGTATTCAACGGCAATGATACCAGGGGTAAACGGACCGAAATTGCTACGGGCCTCTTCATCATTGCTAAAGGAAACGATAGAGATCGTACGTCCATGGAAATTATTCTTGCAAACAACAATGGTCGCTTCATTAGCGGTAACTCCTTTTTTCTCATACGCCCATTTTCTGGCGAGCTTAAGCGCAGTTTCAACGGCTTCGGCACCGGTATTCATCGGTAAAACCTTATCATAACCGAAATATCCGGTTATGAATTTTTCATATACACCCAGGGAATCATTGTAAAATGCCCGGGAGGTCAGCGTTAGTTTTTTAGATTGTTCAACCAGTGCGGCTAAAATTGCCGGATGGCAATGCCCCTGATTAACGGCGCTGTAGGCCGATAAAAAATCAAAATATTGTTTCCCCTCTACATCCCACACCAGTGCCCCTTCTCCACGTTCGAGCACAACGGGTAAAGGATGGTAGTTGTGTGCTCCGTATTTATCTTCTGTTTCAATTGCCTGTTGTGTGGTAATCCTGTTTTCGGTTTTGGTTTTGGTTTCCATGATAAATGTTAAAAAATGCTAATTAGAGAACTATACTACAAATTTAGGATAATATACCGAATAGTTATACTATGGCAATAGGACTTTCGTTGATATTTTGTAGATTCGTGATGAATATGAGAAAACTAGTTATTTTAATTGCATTTCTTGTGTTTCCGGCCTTTTTGCCGGCTCAGGAAGCCAGCAAAAACGGGGCAAAACAGGAACCTGAAAAAGACGCTGTTAACACAGAGTCGGTTAACCGTGTCCCCTATACCGCAGCAATTAATTTTACCGAAGTTGATAAACACGCACTCAGTCTCTCACCTAAATACAGATCCATACCTGCCCTTGCAAAAGACCTGTTGGCGCCCTTTTCTACCCAACAACAAAAAGTAAGGGCCATTTTTATGTGGATCACGAATAACATTGCATACGATTGTGCAGCATATCACAGTAAAAAATCAAACCGTGTAAGCTTTACCTATACTACAGAAGCCGAGCTTGCAGAGAAAAAAGAAAAATATTATTACGAGTATGCCACCAAAGTACTTCAAAGCCGGAAAGCAGTATGTGAAGGCTATGCGGCACTGTTCAATGCACTTTGCAAAATCGGCGGAATATCATCGGAGGTAGTGATCGGCACAGCAAGTAATAATATTGAACGTATTAAGAAATTAAAAGACAGAAAGAATTTTTCAACCAATCATACCTGGAACCGTGTTCAGATCGATGGCAACTGGTATTATGCCGATGCAACCTGGGCCAGTGGCTATTGTGATCCGGGAGTAAAACATTTTTTCAAAGAATTCAAACCTTATTATTACCTCACTCCGCTTGATCAGTTGTATGAAACACATGCCGTTAATCTGAAGATCACGGAACACCGGAATCAGAGTTTCTAATCTTCGTTGGATTGACTTTATTCATCATCGGACACAAAAAATAAACCGGCCTATTATGCAATTCAAAGCACTTTCCAGCGGCTCCATTGTTTTACATCTCATTACCGAAGAAAATCTTGCAGCTGTGTATTCCATGTTCAGTGGCTTTCCGGACTCTCCCGAATTGCTCGCAGAAATAAAAGAAAATTATACCCCGGATTACGATGATGACAAGCGACGTATACAATATGGCTTTTATGCATTGCTGAATGGACAGCTGGCTGGTTTAAGCCTGCTGAGTGTGGATAGCTTTAAAGAATGCATCGGTTCAACAGGAGCGGATACCTTGCTGCACATGAGAGGTAAAGGCGTTGCACCAGGCAGCAAACCGCATTTGTTTCACCTGGCTTTTGAACTACTTGGTTTAAATCGCGTGGAAACCGGCTGCCTGATCTCCAATCATTCCTCCAAACGCTCCATTGAGAAAACACCGGGTTTTGTTTTTGAAGGGATACAACGGGAATCAGGGATCAATGATAACGGAGAATTTGAAGACCAGTATATTTATTCGATCTTAAAAAGGGATTGGCAAAAATTGTATCACGATACAAAGGTAACGCTGATCTGAAACAACAATTTTTTAACGATCAAAAGCCGATATAAACTGACGAATACAATACCCAACCGTTTAGATAGACGATTGTACCGTTAGCTAATTAATCGCAACGACCTGCATCAAATTTCGTAAATTTGATCGAACCTAGACCCTGTGCAATGTTGAAAACATCTCTACCGCTACTCTCCCATCATTTAAAAAAATTCCTTGTTTTTTCTGTTCTTTGTCTAATCAGCCTGCCATCCTTTTCTCAATGTTTATCTGGCAGCTATACCGTAGGAGGAACGAATCCGGATTATCCAACATTTGGAGACGCCTGCTTGGACTTAAATAAAAATGGTGTTTGCGGGCCGGTTATTTTTAACATCAGACCCGGATCTTATTTCGGTACTCTCCTCTCGAACATTCAAGGCACATCTAAGGTCAATACCATCACGGTTCAATCAGAAAACGGCATAGCAGGCGCGGTGATCTTTGATATGATGGAATTATCTAAAACCCATCACATCATTTTAAAAAATCTGACCTTTACCAATAACGGAAAATCACCTCTTTTGCTTTCTACGGCTACAAACAATATCGAGATCAATGGTTGTATCTTTAATGCTGCGAATCAAAATGCGATTACCGGTAATTTACAACAAGAAGGAGATACCTGCTCAACATTTCGCATTATCAATAATACATTCAATGAAAGCTTTTGTGGTTTGCTCATTCAGGCCAATGCTCTCAAACACGCTCTTTTCAAAAATCTGATCATAAAAGGCAATCGTTTTGAGTCTTCCGCCAATGGCTATGTCCGGGTAGCGGGGGTTGATTCCATGGAGTTTTCCGGGAACACCATCAAGAGCAATACATCCATTTTACACTCCACCAACGGAACAGCCCCCGCGGCTGAATTTGGTGTTAATTACAGCATTATCAAAAACAATAAAATATATACATTAGGCGAAACAGCCTTATCTTGCGGTACTGGAAAAAAAAATACGATAGCCAGCAACGTCTTGGTATTAAACAATAGCGATACGGTTGCGGTAACGGTGGTAAAATTTGGTTGCTATGATAACAGTGATACGCGTTTTTTAAATAATTCCATCTATTGTCTGAATAAAAATTCAGGTTCGAATTGTATAGATATAAGAGGGTATTTTGGTCCGGTATCAAATTGTAAATTATGGAATAATATTTTTGTTAATGTTGGATCGGGGCGACTTGTTGCAACCGATATAAAGCTAAACTTCCGGAATAATTGTTATTATAAAAATAGTGGCAAATTATATAATGTATATTCCGGAGATGTCATTCCGCAGTCTTTTACCGATTTAACCTCCTGGCAAACAGCGATGGTTTCTGATACAGGCGCATTGTTTGTTAATCCGCTTTATACTTCTTTAACAGATCTTACTCCTCACGCCATTGCTTTGAATAATGCAGGCAAAAGTGTATCCGCTTACATTACAGATGATATCAACGGGCAACCCAGGAATCCGCTTACACCGGATATGGGTGCCTATGAGTTTGCTCCTCTTCCTGTTGATGCTTCTACAAACGGATTCGGCTTTGCCTCTGCGCTTTGTGAAGGAAATCAACCCATTCTTATACATCTTAAAAATAGCGGGAGTGTTGCGTTGACATCCGCCATCATTCATTACAAGGTGAATAATACGGTGCTCAACCCCTATACCTGGACAGGGAATTTGCCGGAAGGCGCACAAACACCTGTAACACTGCCTGACTATAATTTCACATTGGGAACATCGTATGCGATAACTGCATGGACAAGCGATCCAAATAATCAAAGCGACCCTTATACAGGGAATGATACTTCTTCTGTTTTTTTCCAACAAGTTGCGTTATCCGGAGCGTATACGATTGGAGGTTCCAATCCCGATTTTAATAGTCTTACAGCTGCTGCCACTGCTTTAAAAAATGCCGGTTTATGCGGACCTGTTGTATTCAACATCAGGAATGGCACCTATAGCGAAAAATTTACAATACCGATTGTAAAAGGAAACTCTGCGATCAACACAATCACCTTCCAGTCAGAGAACATGAATAATTCGCTTGTTACGCTGCAAACAAGTGATACCAATGCGGTGATTGCAAATGTTCTATCGAAGTATGTTAACTTTAATGGGCTAAGCTTCCAAACAGCAGGAGGTCAAAGTTCCTGGTGCATCTTATACCGGTATGATGCTGCGAATTGCGAGATCAAAAACTGTGTGTTCCGTTCATCCTCCACTAGGGGATGTCTGCTTTATTTCCTTGCGGATGCAGATTCTTGCCTGATCAATACTAACCGTTTCCTTGGTGGGGGAAATGCCTTGCTATTTCCGGCGTCAACGAAGTCTTTCAAGGTATGGAATAATTATTTTGAAAACCAGCATAGCACAGGAGTCACAATAGGTGGAAATGGATTTGAACTAAGTTACAATCGGTTTGTGTATAATGAACATATGGAGCGGGCAGTTCATGCGTACGGAACCGGAAAAATAATTAAAAATAAAATCTCGTGTAAACAAGCAGCAGCAGGTATTTATGTGTATGGTGCAGCCGGCGGGACGGACAAAATAAAAATTGAAAATAATTTCATTTCCATGCTTGGAGGAAAAGGCATTCACCTGGATGGCGCTCAAACTTCCTCTGTCATTTATAATACGATCTATCAGATTAGCGATGGAAATTGCATGTATATGAATAATACAGTGAATCTTGTTAGTAAGAATAATATCTTTTACTCGGGGAAAACAAAACAACACTGTTTGGTATTGGCAAAAGGAAATACAAATTATACTTCGAATTTCAATTGTATCAGGAGCGAAGGTGATTCGCTGATCAGTTTGAATAACGTAGGTTACGCTAATCTCAGCGCTTACAGTCTTGCCACAGGGAATGACGTGAATTCCATTTCCGCAACGCCTTCATTTAATTCAATGGATGATCTGCACATCAGCTACTCCCTTAATTTTGATGACAAGGGAACATTTGTTTCTGATGTAACAGATGATATCGATGGTCAAACAAGAAGTACTACGATGCCGGATATGGGTGCCGATGAATACACGGTTAAAAATTTACCGAACGATGTGTTGCTGATGGATACCTATTTTACAGATAAAGATTGTGGGGGTACCAAAACCATTTATGCTAAAATAAAAAATCTGGGAACAGATACCTTGCGCACACTCACCTTTCAGGTTACTTGCGGAGGGATTCATTACCCTGCATTTAAATGGAAAGGAACGCTGGCACAATGGGAGGCACAGGATTCCATCGCTGTTGCTGAAGTGAACAAGATGTATGGGGATGTGAATTTCAATGTACAAACGCTTTCCCCTAACAACTCCACGGATGGAGATGATAGCAATGATACATTAACGATCATCAATTCCAGTATAAAATTTAAAGGTGTTTTCACCATCGGTGGTACAAAACCTGATTTCGCTGATATGAGAACGGCTGTACATGCTCTTGAAACATTTGGAATATGCGGGGATGTTACCTTTAACATACGGCCCGGAATTTATACGGATTCCCTGACCTTCCCTGTTATTAAAAATATGGGCACCAGTCGTATAAAATTCAAATCAGAGAACAATGATAGTTCTTCGGTTGTGTTTACTAATTTCCCGGCCGCGTCAACGAATAATTATATTTTTCAGCTTTGGGGTACAAAAAATTTAACGTTTGAGCGGTTAACATTTGTTATTGATGCTCCTATATTAACAAGCGCCCTACTCCTCCAACCAGAGGGCGATGGTTCGGGCCTGGAAATTTCAAATAGCTGTTTTACGACGAAGCAAAGTGTAAATATCTTTATAAGTGTAGACTACGCTCGCTCTGTTTTTTCACGTATAAAATGCAAAATCAGTAATAATTTTTTTTCCGGCCCCTCCAACTTGATTTTGCACGTATTCACGTCCACTGATTTTTTATCATCGTTCGAGATATATAAAAATGATATTCACAATGGCAGTATAAGTATTGAAGAGTTTGATGGAAAAACAATTATTGCAGATAACAAAATCACCAGCAATAATTATGGAGGAATACTGATAGAAAACTCAGACCAACTAGAAATTGAGAGAAACATAATAAAATCGAGCAGAGGAATAGGGCTTATGGTATTTACTCTTAATTCTGTCATTAAAAATAATTATATTGAGATTGATAGCTTAATGAATACATCAACACCTTCGGCCGTATACCTTTCGTCATCCACTGGTGTGTTTGCATTCAACACAATACGGGTAAATACCTATAAAAATGATCAAAGTGTGCTGATACTAAATGATTTCAAAAACCAAAATCTGCTGATCAGAAATAACATCTTGATGAACACCGGTAAAGTAGGGATGTTGATAAGTACGAGCTGGGACTCAAAGGCACAGTTCGATTACAATCGTTACTATACAACTTCTCCAATTTTTGGGCAGTTTGGAGCCACCTCCTATGCAACCTTTGCAGATTGGAAATCAGCAACCGGTGGTGATCAGCATTCTCAATTCCAGGAAACGTATTTTGCTTCAAATCCGCCCTACAAGGTCGTTGGTGATCTGAATGCTTACGCTCCCGGCACGCCTGTTCCTGGCATTGACTCCGATATCGAAAACAACTTACGTGATACCCTGAATCCGGATATGGGATGTTATGAATATGAGCCGGATGCTACGGATGTATGGCCAGGTGATGCGAATAAGGATCACGTGGTGAATAACCATGACCTGCTTCCGATCGGGCTGTATTACGGAAAAACCGGAGTAGCAAGAGCTGTTGCAGGAAATGACTGGGCAGCGCATGTTTCCACGAATTGGGGAACCGTTCAAAACAGCGGATTTGATATCAAGCATGTTGATTGCAATGGAGACGCTACCATCAATGACCTGGATACAGCAGCGGTAAATCTTAATTTCGGGCAGACACATACCTTTCTTCCACCTATTGTTTCCCGGCCGATCAGCGCAGATATACCCATTTTCTTTCAAACCATAAGTAAGAATATCAGTGCCGGTGATTGGGTAACTGTTGATCTATACATCGGAACATCGGTTCAACCGGCCTTCGATTTATATGGTATTTCTTTCAATATAAACTATGATGCTGCTTATATGGAAGCGGGAAGCATGAGCCTGACGTTTGCCAACAGCTGGCTGGCTGCTCCCGGAACCAATGCTCTTCAGTTCTCACGCAACGATGGTCTTTCCGGAATGCTGTTAAGCGCCATTGTTCGAAAGGATCATGCGGATGTAAACGGATTCGGAAAGATCGCCACGGTAAAATTCCATTTACTAAAATCGATACCAGCTGGAACATTCAATTTGGCTGTATCCACTTATAAAGCGGTGGATGCCTCGGGTAGAGAACTGGGGTTGAATCCGCTTCCTCTCCAAATTGATGTGGTTAATAGCATCGAGGAGGAGAACGGATCTAATCAGGTGAAGGTGTACCCGAATCCATTTTCCGAACAAACCACTATTTCTTACCGGGTGGATAAAAAATCCCATGTGAAAGTGGAAATCATCGATGCCTTGGGTCAGCTGGTAAAAACAATTGTTTCAGAGGTTCAGGCACCTGGTGAATACAGCTATAATTGGGGAGAGAAGGAACATGTCCAAGCTATTTATTTTGTAAAGATCACTTGTGATAAAGAAGTGAGCATCAAAAAAATAATTTCATTGTAAAATTAAGAGCAAAGACCAGAGCAAGAGCAAATAAGAGCACCATTTGCTCTTGCTCTTATTTTTTCCTCCTGCTCTTTTTTTCGTACATTTATTCCCTCTTAACTTAAAAAAACAATGACCATGAAAAAATCCCCATTTAAATTAATGTTTGCAGCGGTAATGATGCTGTTAACAATTTCAACCTACGCACAGGATGACAAAGCGAAACGTGTAAGTCCTCCGGCTGAGGCCAGCAATACCACCAGCGACGGAGTAAAAATAACCATCAGCTATAGCGCGCCCAATGTAAAGGGTCGTGAGATTTGGGGACCACTGGTGGAGTATGATAAAGTATGGCGTACCGGTGCCAATGAAGCCACTACATTTGAAGTAAACAAGGATGTGACGATCGACGGTCACAAACTGGCAAAAGGAAAATATGCCTTGTTTACGATTGTCCCAAAAGAAGGAAATGAAGTAACTGTGATTCTGAACAAAGAAGCCAATCAATGGGGAGCCTTTAAATACAAAGAAGGTGAAGATGCCTTGCGTTTCAAAGTAAAAAGCACCAAAGCCACTGATGTGCAGGAAGCATTAAAATTTGAAGTGGAAAAATCAGGGAAAGTAGATTTCGCCTGGGAAAAATTGCGCTTCTCTTTCAATGTAAAACCGGTGAATGTAGCGGGAATGTAATCGGGCTTACAAAGCGCCTGAAATGATACCAGAAACACATGGTCCGTTTTCAATAAAAAAACTCCTGTATGAGATCCATACAGGAGTTTTTACTTTCAATTAATTAAATCAAAACAAATTATCGTATCATATGCTCATGATAAGAAGCATACAGTTCAAAACAATCATACAAGCGGGAAGAGTCATCAATAAATAGATCAACAAACTCCGCCAGGAAATTGGTGATGGGTTTAAACACCCCTTTTTTAGTAACAAGGCCAATGGTGTAATCACCATCTTCATTTAGCTGTACACCGTACCACCATGTTTTTTCCATGTATTCGGCAAAAATCAAAATGGAACCGTTTCGTTTGGTCGATTGAATTTCCGATATTTTTTTTAAAGGTAACACCGCCTGCAAAGGATAAATCAAGAAGCCTCTGCTATCGGCTTTTGCCGGATAGAACGATGCCATACCATTTACTTCTGCATAAAATTCTTTAAAGTCATGAGGTAAGGCAATGTTTTTCTTTGCCTCCATGCGTTCAATGTCTTCAATGGAATTTTGGATAACCGGAATGTTTTGCTGTTTCCAATACGCTACCAATGATTCCACCACTGCTAAATTTTCGATTACTTCCATGGTTTAACTTTTTAAAAAGGGTTTATTAAATTAACGACTGTAAAAATAAAAAATTACCAGCACATTTACATTATTATTTTCCCTAAAAACATTTGATTATAAGCAGATTAGAGGGTATTTACGACAATTTTTTAGATAACGGTTGGTTTTGTTGAGTAAACGGCAGGTGGAACGGTGTGAGGGTGGAATTTTAGTATGATGTAGCCGCTAAGCTGAAGCGTGGAAATGTGGCTGGAGCTTAGTGGGGGCCGCTTTAGCAGCTACCGTGATTATTCCAAAGGGTTTTAGTAAATTTGCAGCTGCTTTATTTAAAGAAGGTGATCTGAAACCAGTATGAGAGAAAACCACAAAAAGAAACCCTTACCCATAATTGAGAAAGTACAGGTAATTGATGCCAGTTCTGATGGCCAGGCAGTAGGACGTATAGACGATATTGTCCTGTTCATCAAAAATGCCGTTCCCGGCGATGTGGTGGATGTGCAGATCACACGCAAGAAAAATAAATTCAGGGAAGGCAAGGCCATTTATACCCATGAGTATTCAGAGAAACGCGCGGAGGTTTTGTGCAAGCATTTTGGCACCTGCGGGGGCTGTAAATGGCAAAACATGGATTACAAGTGGCAATTGTTTTATAAACAAAAACAAGTGAAAGATGCACTCACCCGCCTGATAAAAATTGAACTCCCGGAAATCAATCCCATTATTCCTTCGGAAAAAACGTATTACTATCGCAATAAACTGGAATTTACGTTCTCCAATAAAAAATGGCTGACACAAGAACAGATCGATGATAAATCGCTGGCATTTGTGGAGACCGGCGAAGGATCTAGAAATGCATTGGGATTTCATATTCCTGGCATGTTCGATAAAATACTGGATATAGATGAATGTCATTTGCAGGAAGATCCATCCAATGCGATTCGCAATGAGATCAAACGGTACGCATTCGAACATCAGCTGAGCTTTTTTGATCTCCGGGAACAAGTTGGATTCCTTCGCAACATTATTATCCGCAGCACTTCTACCGGAGAATGGATGTTGATCGTATCTTTTCATTATGATGATAAACCCGTTATCACTCATTTATTAAATCATATTTGCGATCGTTTCGCTCAGTTGAGCTCTGTGCATTATGTGATCAACTCCAAACGGAATGATACCATTTCTGACCTGGATATCATTTTGTTTAAAGGCAAGGACAGTATTTACGAGCGAATGGAAAACCTGCAGTTCAAGATCAGTCCCAAAAGCTTTTATCAAACCAATTCCGAGCAAGCTTATCAGTTGTACCGCATCGCACGGGAACTGGCGGATATCAAGGATACGGAAGTTGTATACGATCTTTATACGGGCACCGGAACTATTGCCAACTTTGTGGCTCATCAGGCTAAAAAGGTAGTGGGTATTGAATATGTTGCTGCAGCCATTGCCGATGCGAAGATCAATTCCGAGCTCAACAACATTACTAATACAACCTTTTTTGCAGGTGATATGAAAGACGTGCTCAATGATGCCTTCATTCGTGAAAACGGAAAACCTCAGGTAATTATCACCGATCCTCCACGTGCAGGAATGCATGAAGATGTGACAAAGAAAATCCTGGAGATAGCACCCGAGCGCATTGTTTATGTAAGCTGTAATCCGGCAACACAAGCCAGGGATCTGCAATTGCTGGATGCTGCATATCGTGTGGTGAAAGTACAACCAGTAGATATGTTTCCGCAAACACATCATGTGGAGAATGTGGTTTTGCTTGTAAAAAAAATAATGTAACGATTTAAACTGGTGCCCGTCCACTGAGGTCAGATGCTGTTAAAAAAAACAATATTCCTCTTCTTTTTTTTTGTACTGGGTTTAACCATTCAGGCACAACAGAAAACTATTATTTCGGGGCGCGTTACAGAAAGCATTACCAATTCGGGTGTTCCATTTGCCAACGTTTATTTTAAAGGAAGTTATACCGGAACTGTTACCGATTTTGAAGGGAATTATTATGTCCAAACCGAGGAACACCACGACTCCATTTATGTTTCCCTGATCGGCTACCGGTCCAAAGCCAAAGCCATACGCAATGGAAAAACACAGATCATTAATTTCCAGATTTCTACGGAGGCGTTAAACCTCAGCTCTGTAGAGGTAAAGCCGGGCGTTAATCCTGCCGTGCGCATCATCAAAAGTGCAATCGCTAATAAATCCAATTACAATCGTGATAAACTAAAATCCATACAATTTGTAAGCTATACCAAACAGGAAGCAGACATTGACAATGTGACGCCTAAAATGCGTAAACGTAAATTACTGAGTGATATTACACGTATGTGGGATCGTTTGGATACACTGGCCGGTAGCGACAGCAAAGCAAACCTGCCGGTTTTTATGAGCGAAGTGGTTTCTGAGATTTATTACAGCAACGATGCAAAAAAGAAACGGGAAGATGTAAGAGCCATCAAAGCACGATTTGTTGGAATGAAAGATGGCAGTGCCATGGGACAACTCACCGGCAGCGATTTTCAGAATTACAATTTTTGCAATAACAATGTTGCCATTCAGGGAAAAGATTTTTTATCGCCCATCGCCGATAATGCCTTGTTGTTTTACAACTACTACCTGGTCGACAGTGTGGTGATTGATAGCTTTAAATGTTATCAGATTGATTGCCGTCCCAAAAATAAACAGGATCTGGCTTATACGGGAATGATATGGATCACCGACAGTACGTATGCTATCAAGCAACTGGATCTGGGTATTACCAAAGATGTAAATTTTAACCTGGTGGATCGGGCCCGCATTCAGCAAATAATGATACCCACCAGCGCAGGTCCCTGGGTACCTTCTCAAACACGCGTGACGATTGACTATGCCGCCATCACTGATAAACTGGTAAGCATGATCCTGCGTATTTATAATGCGAACCAGTTTTTTATTGTGAACCAACCCAAGGAAAAAGATTTTTATGAAACACGTACCACCTTTGCAGAAGATGTACTGCTGAAGGATTCCGCTTACTGGATCCATACCCGCCCGGAACAATTAACAGCGCTGGAAGATGAATCCTATAACATGATTGATTCTGTTCGTAGTATTCCCTTTGTAAAAAATGGTGTGAACACCTTGTACTTTTTATTTTCAGGATACAAGGATGTAGGACCTGTTGATTTTGGTCATTACATTAATGTGTATGCCTATAATAAATACGAGGGATCACGTGTACGTTTGGGCTTCAGGACCAATGCGAAACTAAGCAAGGACTGGATCATACGCGGATACGGGGCTTATGGATTTAAGGATAAAGGCTTTAAATACAGCTTGCAGCTGGAGAGAATTATTACACGTTTCCCCTGGAGTAAAGCAGGGGTTCAATACCGGGAAGATATTGACCAGATCGGTACCAATTATGCCTACTCCAGCAACATGAACCTTGGACAGGCACCCAACAATCTGAACAATACGTTTTCACAAATCGGGAATATCTCCCGTTTGGTATTTAAACGCGAAAGCCGAATGTGGTATGAAAAAGAGTTCAACCGCGGACTCAGTACCAAATTCACATTACAGAATGTACGTACTACTCCCCTGTTCCCTGTTGAATTTGGTGATCAATTTTCCATTTTCCAATCGAGTAATTATTCCATTACCGAATTGCTGGTGGATGCGCGGTATTCATTAAAAGAACGCTTCATACAAAATGGTACCGAGCGCATTAGCTTTGGTAACAACCGTTCTCCGGTCATTACCATGAATTACACCTGGGGGATTAAAAATTTGTTCGGTGGTGATTTTAATTATCACAAAGCGACGATTTCGATTTCCAACCGTTTCCGGATGGCTATATTGGGCTATTCACAAGTAATGCTCAAAGCAGGAAAAGTTTTTTCTGAAATACCTTATACCTTGTTGGAAATTCCACGGGGAAATGAAACGATTATTTTTGCGAATAACATCTTCAACAAGATGAATTATTTTGAATTTGTGAGTGATCAATATGTACAGGCCTTCTGGCAACATCATTTCAATGGCTTACTGTTTAACCGCATCCCCTTGATAAAACGATTGAAATTCCGTGAAGTGATCGGAAGTAACATCGCCTACGGAACGTTGAGTAAACGCAACCTGAGTTTCAATGATAACAATGTGTATACGGTGATGACCGATACACCTTATGCGGAGATCAGTGCAGGGATTGAAAATATTCTGGATGTGATACGTGTGGATTATATTTACCGGCTCACGTATATTAGCCCTGCCTACAAAGCAAGATATGCAGAGCAAAATCCCGGTAATTCCATTACTGATTGGGGTATACGGGTGGGATTGCAGTTTTCATTTTAGATCTACGCCAAGGCTTCGGCTACGAGATAGCAGAGACGTGTGTGTATGTCATTTCGAGCGGAGTCGAGAATGTGTGTTGGCTTTTAATGCTCCTAATGCTCCCGCGCTTTCTCGACTCCGCTCGAAATGACAACACATAGGCTTGGTGGAAACATCATCAGAAAAATAATTATACATTAACTAAATATGAATCCATTTTCCGAATCCTACTGGACCAACCGTTATCAGCAAAATCAGGCAACATGGGATGCAGGCAGCATTACTGCTCCTTTAAAAGAATACATCGATCAGCTGAAAGATAAAAACATAAGCATTCTGATTCCCGGTGCTGGCAATGCACACGAGGCGGAGTATTTATTTACCAATGGTTTCAGGAATATCGATATCATTGATATTTCAGCAGAACCAATTGGAAATTTCAAAAGACGGAATCCCCAATTCCCGGAAAAGCAGCTCATTATCGGGGACTTCTTCAAACATCATCAGCTATATGATTTAATTCTGGAACAAACTTTTTTTTGTGCGCTCGATCCATCCTTGCAGGCTGCTTATGTAAAACAAATGCATCAGCTGCTAAAGCCTGGTGGTAAGCTTGTTGGCGTGTTATTCACCGATCCGCTTCATACAACGGAACCACCATTTGCATTGGAGAAAAAAAATTACGAGCAATTATTTCTACCTTATTTTACAATACAAACCCTGGAAACCTGCTATAATTCAATAAAACCGAGGATGGGGCGTGAACTTTTCATGATACTTCAAAAGAATTGAAGATGAACTGAGCATGAAAAAAAAGATAATAAAAACATATTTTTATTATCTTTATGCCAATGAGGCTGATTGTGATATATGTATTGATGGCGATTTCTCTTGAAGTATCGGCGCAGAAGGCGGTTGTTGCCTCTCTGAATGCACCTGCTTCGTCCCACACGGAAACTCCTGCCAAGAAGGATAAACCTAAAACATCGGTTAAGAAAAAGAAATCAAAAAATAAAGCAGCTGTTATCAAACCCTGCCTGCGTGTTTTTTATGAAAGCCATTGTTTATCGGCTGATTCGGCTTGTAGCCCGTATTTGTATTACCAGGTATATGATTGGCTGGGTACGCGTTACAAATATTCGGGGACTTCCAAAAATGGAATTGATTGTTCCGGCTTCGTAAGTGAAATGTATAAGAACACCTATTGCATTGATTTAAATGGCAGCTCCGGAAGCATTTTCCACCAGGTAAAACCGGTGGAAAAAGATTCACTCAAAGAAGGAGATATTTTATTCTTTAAAATCAAAAAAAATCAGATCTCGCATGTAGGTGTATACCTTGGAAATAATAAATTTGCACATGCTTCTGTTCATGCGGGTGTGATTGTAAGTGATCTGGATGAGAAGTATTACAAACGATATTTTTACAAGGGAGGCAGACTCTTACTAGACTAATGCCTTTATGAACTCATTTAGCATTGATGAATCGATGACGCAGACATTGATATTAAACAGCAAGCAGATCCAGCAGAAGATCAATCGCATTGCTTACGAGATATACGAAAATAACTACGATGAAAAAGAAATCATCATCGCAGGTATTGCTGATAATGGCTATTTACTGGCTAAGCGCATTGCCGACGTCTTAAAAAAAATCTCCCCTATTGTTGTCAGCAATGTGATCTCCATACAAATAGATAAGACAAACCCGCTCTCGGAAGAGATCAAGATCAACTTAACAGACAAAACCCTTAAGAATAAAGTTATTATATTGGTTGATGATGTACTGAATTCGGGCAAAACACTGATCTTCGGCGCCAAGCCTTTTCTCTCCACCTCTATTAAACGCCTGATTACGGTGGTATTGGTGGACAGAGGTCATAACCGCTACCCTATCAAAGCTGATTTTGTTGGCTTATCGCTTTCCACCACACTGCGTGAACATGTGACGGTGGAGATGGAGAAGAGTGGTAAAGAGGCGGTGTATTTAAGTTAAGGTTTTCTTCACTCTTAATTTCTTTTCTTTTTTCCCTTTTCTTTTTTTCTTGAAAAAAAAAGAAACAAAAAATTCAAGAAAGCATAATCGGGCCCGCACACTACCAGGCGCTGCTCCGTATGCTTTCAAGCCTCTCGCACCGATCGTCGTTTTTTTTTCTACCCAGACTTTGTTGGAATTATCATCTGGCACAATGATAATACTGTGAGGTGTGTAAGCCAGAAAAGGTAGCGGAGGTATGGCCTGCTTGTGCGGCAGTCGATGACCTTTTCTTGAATTTTTTGTTTCTTTTTTTTTCAAGAAAAAAAGAAAAGAAAAACGGCCATAATCGCAGAAAATTTTGGTCCAACAGGTATAGGATCTATTGCGCAAAAAAGAGGACAACGACTACACCTGCACAGATTGTTTGATGAAAGCAACCAGTTCTTCCACTTTCAGGTCCTTACCCTTTACGATGTATTGGGCCTTGTGATAAAAATCTTCCCGTTTTTCCAGCTGCCGGGAGATAAAGGCATGCAGTTCAGGTTCTGTTTTGCTCTGGATAAGAGGGCGCTTTTCCTTGGCATTGAGAAGGCGGTTCACCAGGGCATTGACGCTCATTTTGAGGTAAATGGTGATTCCATGGCTGTTCATCAGCTCCATGCTATTGAAATAGCAGGGGGTTCCACCCCCGCAGGAGATCACGGCATCTGTTTTTTCCAGCACTTTTTTCAGCGCATTGTGTTCCATTACCCGGAACTCCCCTTCCCCTTTGGTAGCAAAGATTTCCGGAATGGTTTGCTGGTATTGGGTTTCGATAAAATGGTCCAGATCAATGAACTCATAGCCGAGGTCGGTAGCTAATTTTTTACCTGCGGTGGTTTTGCCACTGCCCATATAGCCGGTTATGAAGATCTTTGCCATTAGTTGGAGAGTATTAAGATGGAAGAATTGGGTGTGATCCGGCCGTAATTGACCGAGGTCAGCGTATTCTTTTCAAAATAGAAATCGATGTTTTCATTATCAAAACTCAGGCGTTTTTCGCCCCATTCCTGCAGTTCGGTTTCATACAGCAGGATCCCGTTGCTTTTAAACACTTCGATGATCTTTTTCTCGGTGTAAGTAAAGATAGGATGGCCCCAGAGCCGGGTATCGTGATTATCGATTTCCACAGAGTTGAACCGTTGTTCATCGTTTTCGTCGAAGAATAAAGCTATACCATCATCCCAATAGTGCCATACAACGGCACAGCAATGCTCAATTTCATCGAGGATTTCTGTTTCATCGGGCTTACCGAATAGCTTCTGAGCTTCTTTCATGGTGGCTCCAAACAGCAGGTTAGAAAGCCCTTTACCAGGTTTTATTTCCAAAGTAGCAGTCACGTTTTGACGTTAGAAGTTTCAAATAATGTATGTGCACAAGTATACTATTATTTTATGATATACAAGTAAGGGAAAAAACGGGTATTCATAGGGCTAAGGAGAAAACTGCAAATAAATTCTACTGATAATCAGGCGTTACGAAAAGATTAAATTTTTTTTGCAAAAAGTGTTTGTAAAATTAAATATTGCAATTATATTTGCACTCCCAAAAATCAACAAAGAATACGGGGAATACATTAAGTGTAGATCAAGATTCCGTAGCTCAGCTGGTAGAGCATTACACTTTTAATGTAGGGGTCCTGGGTTCGAATCCCAGCGGGATCACAAATGGCGCTGATTACTAGGTATTTAGTAATAACCATTGACAAAAACAATGACAAAAAAGGGTTTTCATGTAACAATGAAAACCCTTTTTTTCTTTAGGTGGTGAAACATTTTGTTGAGGTGTTATGTGACCTTTGCTATTTCACAATCTATTCCTTATTTTAAAATAATTTTATTTGCCAGCCTTCTTAAGTTTAATACATTTAGTAAATTTTCTTCCTATATAATGAGTTTTACGGCTTATTGACATGGGAGTCGAGAAAGCAAATGAATATTTATAGTTAAGGAAAAATGAATGAGCAAATAGAAAAAATTGATTATACAAAAGCAATTTCGATTACTGCAACTTTACTTTTATGCGCTGGTATAATAAGCCAAACTGTTTATTATTTCTTTTTTAATATCCCTATTACTGAATTTTTGACTTTAAGTGAGGTTCTGCTCCTTTTTACTCAGGATATTATTCGCTACGTTTTAATTATTGTTATCCTTCTTTTTATTTCAATCCTATTCAACTACAACAAACCTCGTTCAAGCTTTAACAGATTTTTCATTAAATACATACAGACAAATGAATTTCGCAATAGAATATGGATGTACATTGAGAATAGAAAGGGATCGATTATTTATTACGTTTTTGGAATAATAATGTTTTTTACTCTTTTGAAAGAAGGTTCAAAAATTATTTATCTATATGGCTTAGGATTTTCTATTGAAATTATTTACTTTTTTATACGTTTCTTTCTCTATGAAAGCAGGAGAAAATTAAGGTTAGAAAAGAAGCTCGTAAAAAAAAATAGAAATTTTGATTTGTTTTTCACATTCACTCTTCACTTTGTTGTCTTTGTTGTATGTTGGTCACTTGTAGATGTACAAAAAGTAAAGTATGAGCAAAAATTCATTAATGTTAGTTTTAAATTATCTTCAGATATCCTGATCTCTTCAGATTCTAGTAGTTACTATATTGGACAGACTGAAAAGTATTTATTCTATTACAATTCAAAAAAAGATATAACAACTACTTTTAAAAAGGAAAACGTTAAAGAAATCTATTTTGGTAAAATACATTATTGGCAACTAAACCTTGAAAACTAATAAATCACTGTTAGTAATACTTTTGAAATAAACCAATGGATCCAGTAATAAAGAATTTTTTCAAAAAGAGCGAAATTTTGGATTATTACGTACTCCGTCAATTATCTCATATTAATTCAAGTTGGGAATTGGTTTGGGATTCTGAAGTAAATGAATATGAAAGAGAAGAAGGGACTTTTGCGTCACTGCTCAATGATCTTATTGACGAACTTGCTAGTACTCCAGCTCCGGCAAGATATCATGACAATGAGGATACCTTAGCCGAATATGTAAAACAAAATCAAAAATGGAAGATTAGAAAATTAGGAAATAGATGGACCGGTTCGGATTATAAATCAATATTGGAACAAGGTGGATTCAAAGATATGAATGAAAAGGATTTAGTTAAAGCGGCAGTTGGGAGAATAAAAGGTGCTATCGACAGAAAACAACAACATTTTGATGATATGGAAGAAACCCATCGCAAAATATTAGCGGATGTACTTGCCATTATTTTATATCATAGAATATTTGTTCAATAGAACTTGATAAGGATAGAGCAGGAGAAATGAGTTCATTATAGTAAGCAAAACGGAAATAAATATAGTAAACAAACACGCATGGCATTAAGCTGGAACGAAATAAAGGACAGAGCATTAAATTTTTCAAAAGAATGGGCAGATACTTCAAACGAAGAAGCAGACGCACAACCCTTTTTAGTTGAGTTCTTTAATGTATTTGGAATAAGTAGAAAGCGAGTTTCCTCTTTTGAACACCGAATAAAAAAGTTGGATGAAAAAGACGGTTATATTGACCTGCTTTGGAAAGGAACTATTTTAATTGAAATGAAAAGCCGGGGGAAGAATCTCGACAAGGCATATCAACAGGCAAAAGATTATTTACACGGTCTTAAACAACACGAACTACCCAAATATATTCTCATTTCCGATTTTGAAAATTTCAGATTGTATGACTTGGAAGAAACGAATACAATTGAATTTAAGCTTAAAAATCTGGTAAATAATGTTCAGCATTTTGGCTATTTATTAGGGTATCAGAAAAAGGTTTATAAAGAGCAAGACCCGGCCAATATAAAAGCAGCTGAATTAATGGGTAAGTTGCATGACAGACTAAAAGAGATTGGCTACGCGGGGCATGATTTGGAAGTCTACTTAGTTAGAATTTTGTTTTGTCTATTTGCCGAAGACACAACCATCTTTAATAAACAGCAGTTTCAGGATTATATTGAACAACGTAGCAGTGAAGACGGAACAGACTTAGCAGCAAAGCTTCAGGAATTATTTCAGGTTTTAAACACCTCCAAAGAGAAACGCTTTAAAAATTTAGATGAACAGCTAAACGATTTTCCTTATGTAAACGGTAAATTATTTGATGAAAACTTACGCACGGCCAGTTTTGATGCAAAGATGAGAAAATCATTATTGGAATGCTGTTACATTGACTGGAGCAAAATTTCACCTGCCATTTTCGGTTCCATGTTTCAAAGTGTAATGAACCCAGCCCAACGTAGGAACCTTGGCGCACATTATACAAGTGAGAAGAATATATTAAAATTAATTAAGCCTTTGTTTTTGGATGATCTTTGGAAAGAATTTGAAAGCTTAAAAGGAACAAAGAATAAACTCCTTGAATTTCATAAAAAATTAAGTACGCTGAAATTCCTTGATCCTGCTTGCGGTTGTGGCAACTTTCTAGTTATTACATACAGGGAATTGCGCTTGTTGGAACTTGAAATTTTGAGGGAGTTGTATAAGTCCAGACAGCAGGTAATAGATGTCAATGAAATTATTTGGTTGGATGTAGATATGATGTGTGGGATCGAATATGAAGAATTTCCTGCACGCATTGCGGAGGTGGCTATGTGGCTCATTGACCACCAAATGAACATGCAGATAAGCAATGAGTTTGGACAATACTTTGTTCGTTTGCCATTGAAAAAAGCTGCTAAAATTATTCATGGAAATGCATTACAAATAGACTGGAAAAGTTTAGTTTCAGAAAAAGAACTCTCTTTTATTCTTGGAAATCCACCATTTTTGGGGAAGTCAAATCAAAACCTGCAACAAAAAAGAGATTTAGAAGAGATATTCAAAGGCGTTAAAGGCGCAGGCGTTGTAGATTATGTTGCAGCTTGGTATTTAAAAGCAGCTATATTTATTCAAAACACAAAGATCAAGGTTGCTTTCGTTTCAACAAATTCAATTGTTCAAGGCGAGCAAGTTGGAGTTTTGTGGAGTTTACTTTTGTTTAAATATAAAATCAAAATACACTTTGCTCATAGAACATTTAGCTGGAGTAACGAAGCTAAAGGTAATGCAGCTGTACATTGCGTCATAATAGGATTTGCAAATTATGACTCAACCAATAAAATCATTTTTGACTATGAAAATGTAAAAGCAGAGCCTCACAAGGTTAATGCAAAAAACATTAATCCTTATTTGATTGACGGAAAAGATATTCTATTACATCCAAGAGAAACAACAATTTGCGATGTTCCCAAGGTTGCTTGGGGTAATAAACCAGTTGATGGAGGTCATCTAATTATTTCAGACGATGAAATTGTTGCATTTTTAAAAAACGAACCCAGAGCAAAAAAATTCATAAAACCACTTGTTAGTGCGAGAGAGTTTTTGAATGGGGAAAATCGCTGGTGCCTTTGGTTAGTTGATGCACTTCCGGAAGAAATAAAAAGTATGCCCTCTGTTTTGGAACGTGTAAGATTAGTAAAAGAAATGCGCGAATCTAGTGTGGATGAAGGTGCCCGAAAATTAGCCTCCAAACCGACTCAATTTAGAGATATTAAAAACCCTGAAAGTTATATTTTAATTCCTAGTACAACTTCTGAAAATAGAAAATATATTCCATTTGCTTTTTTTAAAAAAGATAATATCCCTCATAATAGTTGTCATATCCTACCAAATGGAAATTTATACCACTTTGGCGTATTAATGTCTATTATGCATATGGCTTGGGTTAAATCTGTTTGCGGGCGTCTAGAAAGTAGATATAGATATTCAAAGGATATAGTATATAACAATTACCCTTGGCCGGAAAATCCAACAGATAAACAGACTAAAGCTATTGAAGTCGCTGCGCAAAAAGTACTAGATACAAGGGCAGAATTTCCCAATAGCTCTCTTGCGGACTTATACGACCCGTTTACGATGCCATCTACTTTAGTAAAAGCGCATAAGGAACTTGACAAATCGGTTGACTTAGCTTATAGAGCACAGCCTTTTACAAGTGAAGCAAACAGGATGGTGTTCTTATTTGAGCTTTACGAGAAGTATACATCCGATCTTTTCACGAAGGAAAGACATAAAAGAGTAAAAAAATCAAAAGTGGAATAGTTTACTAAATGATCCCTAAAACTAGAATCATATCTTTTTAGTAGAGGTTAACAGCTCCTTTACATCCACATCTAGCACCTTGGCAATTTCCCGTAAAGTTGGAATAGTCGGCTGCGTATTGTTATTGCAATAGTTCGTCACCACCACATAACTTTTATCAATTTTCTCAGCAAGCCAAGTTTGCGTTCTTCCTTGCTCTTTCAGTACTTCCTTTATACGATTCATTTTTGTCTTTTTCGACATATGATCTATTTGTTTGGCTTTAAACTGCTTGATTTTGAGGCATGTAAATTATAATATAAAAACGTATTGTAAAATATCACAATACAGTATATATTTGTATTGTTTTTTAATATATTAAATCGTGAATCGCTTATCAGTAAGCGACTTAAAGGAAATCAACATCATTTTTGAAACTACACTTAAAACCAACTGGTATGGAACAAAAGGAAATAATCATACGTCTGCTGAAAGATCACCTAATACACACAAAACTTTTAAAAGGCCTCGAAAATTTAGGCTTAATCGCAGATGATTATTATTTACATTTAAGCGATACCATTTTTAAAATGATAGGTATCGGCAACGAAAAGGAAGAATTGTACTTGGCTTATTTAGATTGGTGTACCATGATTTCGCATACTGATATTTTCAGGGATCAAAAACTGCTTAACAGCTATGCTCTGGCGATATATGACGTATTGCTGGCCGAAGCAGATTAATTGGAAAGAACTCTATTCTAAAATTTCATCTATATTGTTTTCCAGTATGTCCAACAATTCACCTGTAAGAACATATCCGGTGAGTAACTGGTGAAAATCTTTCGTATTTATCCAATCGTTTTGTTTTGGATCATATATCCATTTATCATACTGAAATAGAATTGAGGTTGACTTACCTTAATGGTTATCGTTGCAAAATAAGGTTTTCCCATTGTTGGATAACGGGCAAATTATTCAAGACTTTTATATTGTTGAGGTGAAATGTTTTGTAACAATACGTAAAGTGATCTATTCCCAACCTGCATGGCTCTTTTTGCTAAATACGCAAATTTCTTTGTAGGTTTCCCGGCATACCGTTTTTTAAAATGCTTTTTATAAACCGCTTCATAAATGTGTTCTAGCTTAAATTCCTTTCCTAAAGCAGTTCTATCTAAAAAACGCCAATGTTTGCTTTGTACTTGCTTTTCATAAAATGCACCCGAAAAAGCGGAACGGTGAACAAAATGGCTGGTTGCCAAATGCAGTTTTCTGCATTGTTTTCCGGTGGAAGGACAAATAAAAAACCAGACCATTCCCTTACCTAAATTGGAAGGAACAGCATAGAGTTTTATTGGGTAGTTGACAGGTGTGTCTTTGTATTTGTAATCCAGCAAAAGATAGGGGTTATCACTAATAGTATTCACCTCAACGCTGACAGAAGCGGTTTTAGCACCATTGCTACTCCATGTAATTGTTCCTTTTTGAATTTGATTAGGCTTTAAATATCCGTACCGCCTTAATAGGCTGGTTGTAATTGCGGGTAGCTCATCAAACAAAGTAGGGTAATTACTGGTTCTTGGCATTTTGTTTTATGTAGAAGGTGAAACCTAAATAATTAAGGAACTTTAATCTTATCGGCCTTGGATTCGGGTATGGATTTCATTGCTTACATTTTCCATTTTAGGCAGCACAAATGGAAGCAGCTTGCACACAATGTTTAATCTTTGTGCAGGTTCCAACGTTTTAAGTGTTTCCGGTAAAATGTTTAGTTCGCTTTGCAGCAATTGTTTTAATGTATCCCGGACGGCATTTTTTGGTTTGACCGCTGACATTTTTGTTCTGAGGCTTTCATTTTGACTCTTTAATAGTTCGCATACCGGATTCAAATCCATTCCGTCAAATGCTGTTTGGTTTAAGTAATTAAAGATGGAATTGAGTATAAATAATGCTTGGCTGTCATTCAGTTCCTGTTTTCCCAATACCTCGTTAAATGAATGAATTGCTTGTAGTGGCTGTTCTGAATTTTCAGTAAACAGTTCAATAGCTTCACTAAAAAGTTGCAGAGGAATTTCCGGTTTTTCAAACTGGCCTTGCTGTATGAGTTTGCAAAGCATTTCAAAAATGAACGTGTTCCAGTGTTCGTTTTCTGTTTTAAAAAGGCTTTCCAGTTTTTGGATTTCTTTTGTTTTCATTTTAGTTCTGGTTTTCATCTATAAATTGTTTTAGTTCCTGCAATCGGGTTAAGTAAGGCGTAAAAGTTGGATTCCCTTTGTTTGCTTTTACAGTTGAAAGATGACTATCAATAAATAAAAGAACATCGGAAATGGTACAATAGGGATTTAATTTTACAGGATAGTCCGGGAGCTTTGTACCGGAAAAGAACCTTTCAAGTGCATTAACATCGTCCTCCCATGTTTTTAAAATGCTAACATTTGCTAACCTTTTTTGCGTGTTTTCAATCTCAGGTTTTATCAGGTTTTCGGTTTCAAGCCCGGCATTCAACTCATCCGAGGTTGAGGAAATGGATTTTTGTTTTAGTGAAATTTTAGGTGAGTTAAACTGATTAAAGTCAAAATGAATTAGGTAATCTGCAATGTCAAAGCCTTGTTTCTTTTCAGTTTCACTTGCTTTGCGCTCCAATAGGTCGGAAACTGTAAATGATGCAATATGCGAAAGCTCCTGCGCTTTTTTACTCCATTTCTCAAATCCGTTGAGGTCGGGAAATAGCGTAACCGTTCGCCCCTTCAGTATGCTGCATTTTTCAGCATTCAGATTGGTAAGACTGCCAACGGCCACCCAAATAAATTGCGGTAAATAAACGCTGGCTATTACTGCCGTTTTTTCGCTTTCAACTATGGCAATGGGTTTTGTTTTGTCTTTTAGTAGGTGTTCGCCAAACAAACATTGCCTTAACTCAAATTCAGGTTGTTTTAAGGCTTTATGCACCCAGTAAACAGGTAATTCCAGGTTCTTTACTCTTTTACCAGTGGTAGGGCTGTAAAGCATTATTTTGCCAGTCCTTACTTTGCCCTTTGTATCTATCTGCCAAAATACAGTTGCCCCTTTCCAATGTTTTGAAGTAGCGATAAAATAACGACTTACCAGTTTGCTGGCAATCTCAACTCCAAATAAGTGAATAAGGAACTGAACAAAGTGGTTTGTTTCAAACGCTGTTGGCATCAGGCTCGCTTTAAATACCTCAGTGGGAATAAATGAGGGAGTTACCTGTTTTGGTATAAAATACGTTTTAGGCTTGGAATTAAGCGCCTGTTGAGGTGTTGCCGGTAAATGGCTATGATCCGAAAAATATTGCTTTGGTGTATAATGATAACCGCAATTATCGGTGCGGTCGCATCTGCCAACTCTGTTATGTAATCTTTCATTTGTTTCAGTATCAATATAAAGGGTGAATTTTTTGTCTTGCTCACAATTCGGGCAACGGTGTTTTGTTTTCATTCCCTTGTATGGCTCTAATATGTATCGGTGTTCAGTCATTTTGCCTATTTAGTGTAACAGGTGTAACACTTGTAACAGGGTGTTACAGTTGTTACAGTGTGTTACAGTCCTTTAAAATTCTACTTACTTTCATGTGAGAAACACCCAGTTCCGAACCTATTTCCCGAAGGCTTCGCCCTTGCTCCTTCAATTCCATTACCTTTTCGTTTAGGTTTTCTTTGTCTTTTTCGGTTTGCTGTTTTAAATGTTCCCATTCCTTACCAAAATTCACGAATTCAAAGAGTAAGAAATTAAGGGGCTTGTCAATTTGACAAACGCAAACATTTTCAGCATCGTAAATCTGTTCGGTGTTCCGTTGCTTAATTTGTTTCAGGTATCGTAAATTTTTGTCGCTGTGGCTTTCACCTATTGAAAAAGAGCTATCACAAAAGTTTATTAGCATCTTACTGCCTTGTAAATCATTTCGTGTAATTGGTTTTGACAAGTCCCTTTTCGGCGTATGTGCAAGTGCTAAAATTGAAAGTCCGTATTTGTTTTTTAACGCCTTCAAATGTTTCATTAAGGGCAAAGCATCTTTAGCCTTTTCAGTCTCATTTTTGAGGTAAGTAAGATTGTCAATAATTAGAACCTTTGCTCCTGTTTCAATAATACTGAGTTCTAATGAATCGTTGAGAAACTCTTCAAAGGTCAGGGTATCGGGTATGACGGCATCAGGATTTATTTCAACCCGGATAAAGTTGTCATTAAAGGTGTAATGCTGTTCAAACTTTATTGAATATCTGTTTTCAAATTGTTTGTCGCTTAACTCAAAATCAAAATACAAAATCGGTTGCTTTTGTGTTTCCAAGTTAAAGCCCCGTATTTGTTCGCCCTTGCTAATACTGTTACCAATTTGTACGGCTAAAATTGACTTACCTAAATTAGTATCGGCAAACAAAATACATAGTTCGCCCTCGAACCAAAATTCACTGAAAAGCATTTTTGGGATAGGTCGAGTTTTCGCCTGTTCAATCCAACGGCTGGCAGTTTTAACGGTGAATAGTCCTTTACTTTCTTTGGCTTCGTTACATTTCTTTAAAAGATATTGAGCTTCGCTTTTAATATCGTCTTCCCCGATACTGTATGTTTCAAAATCAAATGTTGGGTTTACTTTCGAGGCAGACTGTTCGTGTTGTGCTGTTGGATGGTTCTGTTCATAAATTGAAGGAACGTTAGCTGTCGTGTTATTTTTCATTTTGCACCTCCACTGTTACCGTTTAGTTTAACCTTTTGAAAAGCATTTGAAAACTCCGCTGAATCCACAAATGATTTGTTGCCAAATTTGTAAAGGGTGAAATGTCCCTTTTTCAAATGACTGTAAAACGTAGGCTTGCTGCATATTTTCTTTTTGAAAATATCCTGGATCGGAATGTATTTGAAGTCGGGGGTAGGCTGAATAGCAGGTGTGCTGGTCTGTGATTGCTTCAGGTCAAGTAATAAGCCTTTAATATCATTTAAGGATTTTTCAAAGGCATCAAAAGGGTTCGTCATCATATAGATATTTTAAAATCAACGATGCGAAGTAACCGATTTTAACCTACCTAGACTGGCGTAGGGGGTTACGTAGGGGGGCTATGAAATTTAATAAGGTAAAAGTTCAGCTTCTTTTAACTCTTTTTCTGCTATTGTTTTTCCCTCTGGAAAATCGGCAAGAAATTCAATTACTTTTTTAAGATTTGCAATATTACCTCTTGTTATTCGCTTTTTTTGTTTTTTGCTAGCAATTAGATAATATTGTATAGCAAACGAATCACCTCCAACTCCGTATACTTCACCTTGTTTGTTTATTGCTTCTCTCTTTGTAATATTTCCGTTGCTTTCGAAAATAGGTTCGTATTTACCTTCTTGCTTGTAATAATGCAATAAAGCATATTGTAGAGTTGTTAGGCTAGTCTGACCATCGTCCTTTACTTTTTGCAGGTAAGATGTTGAAGGATCTGCGATCAATTTTTTAAGTATTGATATTTTGTTGTGATTATCAAAATAGGGATATAGCGCCAAAAAAATCACTCTAAATTCGCTACAGTTTACTTTCTCTCCCTCACAATGGAAAAAGAAGTCATTTAGGTCTTCTTCATTAGCAGTGAATTTTTCACCTTGGTATACGGAAAAATAGTAACGATATTCTCTTTCAATTTTAACCTCCGTTTCTTTGATTTCTTTTACAGCCTTGTCAAATTGTTCAGTAAGAAATTTAACTTCGCTAGTTCGATCAAAGGCGTATGCAGCTATTTGATTACTTAACCAAGCCTCATATTGCATAATTCTATCTTCATTCCATAGATACAATTTTTCACTAACAATTTTTTTTACAAATTTAATTCGCGCAATAAGTTCATTTTGGCAATTTATTACATACTGCGGGACATTAACTTTAAGCGTTTGGAATCCAGCTATCGCGTCTTTAGCAGCCTCAATAGAAGGGAAGGCTCCATGTATTCTTAACCTACTAAGATTAACAATAAACCAACTAAAATCGAATTCACTTTCATTCGTCATTTCAGCGAACAATTTTAGAAGAAGTTTCATTTCTTCGATCTTTCCTATGTCTAGATTTCCACCTTTCTGAATTTCATTTTCGCGAGAAATATTATACCGATCTATTATGTGCAAAATATCCTCTCCCGTTGTTATTTTTTTTCCTTCTTCTGTGCTTTCAGATTCGGAAAGGTCATTTTCAAGTGATTTGTCTTGGATAAAACCAAGTTTTTTATTTGCTTCTAGCTGCTCAGTTACATCCTTTAAGTCTTCAAATAGCTCCGTAAAATCGTATCCTAACGCCGATAATTTATGCTTTCTGATATATCTCTTTAATGTTACTTTAGCGTTCACTAGACAGGACATTCGTTCATTATAGGTGTTTGACCTATCAAAGGCATTGTAATAACATTCCAGTACTAAATCCAAAAATTCAACGGGTTCATATTTTCGGATTTCTCCCTCTTTCTCTACTGAAAAATAGTGACGTACCTTTTTATTCGTAACATCTATTTCAGTTCCAAAGCCTTCTTTTCTTATTCCTTGTATAAACTCAACATCAGGTAATTTTTGAGGAAAAATAGGGGGCGGTTCAAGTGTTGGTGCTATTAGCAAATCAATCTCCTTCATAATAAGATCATCAACTTTTTGGAAATTTTTAAAAGATTCAGCATAATGTTCATCCGAGAGTTTTTTTCGTAAATCAAACAACATTAATGCAATTTCTTGTAAGTATATACTACGCTTATCGGTATCAATTTTAAGTTTGCTTCTTCGAAATGCCTTGCCGAGTTCAACATCCAATAGTAAAGTGTATAAATTTTCGATTTCCTCGTTAATACGCAATATTCTTTGGTTAATGGCTGTGGTGTTTTCGGAACCTCTTATACATTCAGCCATATTATAAGCTCCATCAATCTCATCACAAAGCATCAAAATTGCTTCAAATATGTTCAGTACTTTAGGTTCTGGCTTCATTCTTTTATAGTATTAGCTTTTCTCTTTTTCTTTGTGACATTTTCTGCTTGATTTGTAAACATACCTTCAAATGCTTTATCTAAATCAATATCGTCTACTTTAACATACTCTCTAAATTGATCGTATGTGCGATGCCCCGTAACTTTCATTATCATTTCTGAATTAATTCCACTATTAAGTGCCAGGGTACAAAATGTTCTACGTCCGGTGTGGCTGGTAATTAAATTATACCTGAAGTCAGTTTGTTGAATTTTCTTCTTTCCAGTTAGCGTAACCCATGAATGTTCACGGTCAAACTTGGCAATAATGCAAATTTCTTTCAGGTATTCATTGAATTTCTGATTTGATATGCTGGGCAGGTTGTCAGGATATTTGTTGAAGATATAAGCAAGGTGTTTTTTTAATTTTGGGTGAAGGGGAATAGTCACCTTTTCACCTGTTTTTTGCTGGTATATTTGAATGTTTGTATCCGAAATGTGTTTGCTGTCTAATAGTTTAGGAATATCGGAAAAACGTTGGCCAGTAAGTATTTCCAAGGCAAATAAATCTCTTACTTTATCTAATCTTGGTGAATCGGAAAGGTTAAGTTTCATTAGGGCTTCAACTTCATTTTCCTTTAGCGCAATTTTAAAAGGCTCAATTTCTTCTAAAAACGTTAACTCCTCAAAATCAATGGTATGTTTTATAAATCCTTTTTTGGAAGCGAATTTCAGGAACTGCTTTAACTTTTTTAGGTTTTTGTTCGTGGAGGAATTGGAGAATTTTTTCTCTTTTACAAAGTAGTCATCCCGGATACTGTCCCAAAACTCTTCAGTTAAGTCGCTTAGTGTAATTTCCCCTCTTTTCTTTTCATATTCCAGTAGGTGATTTTTGGTTGTGGTAAAATGCTTTTGAGTTCCCTCCCCCCAATCACTTTTTGAGGAATGAACAAATTTGTCAAATGCCTCACTAAAGGTTAAAAGTGTTTCATCTTTTAATTTGCCTGTTTGACGGTAGTATGTATCTCTAATTAACTGAAGGTTGAAGTTTTTTTCTTTCGTCAAATCCATTTCAAGACGGATCAATTTATCCCGTATTTCTCTTAATTTACTGGTATATTCAAAGTAAAACACCGTATTTTTCTTTACTAGCTCTTTCGTTCCCTTTTTTTTACGGGTATTGCAATAATCAGTAATAAAACTTTCGCCTGTAGCAAAACGCAGGCGTTGCACCTTATTACTAATTGAAACATATACCTGACTTTGCGACCGGGCATCGGGTGTTAACAGGTAAAAAGAAACACTTATCATGGGTTAAAAAGTTTTCCCAAAGATAAATACATTGACAATAACATTGACAAAAAAGGCTAACTTAAACTAACTTTATGTTACTTGTTTTAATTCCAATTTTTGTAATGTGTTGATTATGAAATGGATTATGTGTTAGTGGAAGTAAAGATAAGTATAGGGTGGTATTCCCAGCGGGATCACAAAGTGCAGAAAATTGCACGAACAGACGCTTAGCGCATTCAATTGCAGCTAAGCGTTTTTATTTGTATCAAATGGTATCGTTAAGACTGTAACTGCCTTTATTAATAACTTTCAATTTCTCCTTTTTATAATTGAAGATCGCCTTAGAATGTATTTACAATAAGTCTATAATTCCATTGTTAGCTAGTTTATGGCCTTTTCATGCTGAATGAAATAGCTACAAAATGGTGTACCTCTAAATCATATCTTTGCCATATACGTTGTTGTTACAATTGACAGCAGTAATTACTTTTCCACGCCTGAAATTTATCGTTAAACTATAATACCCATGATGAGACTTGAGAATGCATTTAAAGTTGCAGAAAATACAGATGCCATGCTTGCTTATTGGGATAAAGATCTTGTATGTAGGTTTGCAAATGCGTCCTATAAAAAATGGTTCGGCTTCTCTCCTCAGGAAATGATCGATAAAATAAAATTACCACAGCTTCTGGGAACATTGTATCAACAAAATCTTCCATTCATCAATAACGCCTTAAAAGGAAAAGTTCAGGTCTTTGAACGGGATATAAAGCTTCCTGATGGTAATGTTAAAAGCACTATTGCTACTTATTCTCCAGAAATAAGGAATGGTATTGTTATCGGATTTTATGTACATGTTGCCGATGTTTCTCCTTTAAAAAATTCATTTGGTGAAAAAAATGATAATGAAGCTTCTAAAATAGCTTCAGCAAGCGACATTCGGCTAAACAAAGTTGAATACACTCTTAGATGCAGTTTATTTACAAAGTTTCCTGGAATTGAAGCATTAGCTAAACAACATTTTATTTCTTCAACAAAATTGAAACATGATTTTAAGGAGCGATACAACTTAACCATTTTTAACTACTACCGAACTTTACAGATGCAAATTGCATACAAGTATCTCCAAGAAAAATTATATTCTAAAACTCAAATTGCTTCCATGCTCGGTTTTGCCAGCACTTCTAATTTTTTAATTTGTTATAAAAAATATCTGGCAGATAAAATAACAACCTCGGAAACGAAACTAAAAAAGGAACTAAAAAATGACATTGAACAGCATTATACACTTTTTATAAAACAAACTCCTGCGGCTATGGCGATGTTTGACACCAATTTTCGTTTGATGGCAGCCTCTCGGAGATGGTTAGAAATGTATAATAAAAACAATAAAAAAGTTGAAGGCAAAAGTATATATGAACTGTTTCCAAAAACAGCTTCCGAAAAGGAGAAAGATTTTTTAAGCTGTTTAGAAGGAAAAACCTTGATAAACCAGGGGTATGTAATGATGGAGAATGGTTTAAAAGCTTGGCTGAGAAGTGAAATGAAACCCTGGTATAAGTCTGAAAAGGAGTTGGGTGGAATAACCATTTTTCTCGAAGATGTCACGCAAATTAAGGAACAATTGAAAAAACTCAAAGAACAGGTGTATCATTTTGAAAAATGTACGGAACACCTGCATATAGGTATGTGGGAAGTAAATTTCGAAATACGAAAATCCATATGGGATAATAGTATTCGCAAAATACTTGATTTGCCCGAAAGTTTTGAGTCTCATATGGTTCCTGTATTGAATTTTTACAAAGAAGGTCCTGATCGAGATCGGGTAAAAAAATGTTTGGATGAGGCATTTACCACGGGGAAGCCTTTTGATATAAAAGCAAAGATTACCACACCGCTTGGAAATGAGAAGGTTGTTAGAGTTACCGGATTCTCGGAATTTCAAATGGGAATTTGTAAAAAAATATATGGCACACTTCAACAAGTGGGATGATATATTGGTTTAATTATTTTTTTATGGATGCTTAGTTAAAGCCGGAACAGGCAAATACAAACTTTGTCTTCTACAGCTATTAATTAGACTTCTAAGATATTTTCTTTAAAGGATAAAGCGGGATTTTTGCAAAAAAAATGTTGCAAATGTAAATTTTTACTTATGGTCCCCAATAAGAAAATAAGCATTCTTTTAGCCGAAGATGACGAAGACGACGCATTTTTTTTTAAAGAAATAATAAAAGATTTGACGAATGAAATGGAGCTTACGATTGTGGAAAATGGCGTTCTTGCCATGCAACATCTTCGGAGTAATATAAAAGTTCCGGATTTTATATTTCTTGATTTAAATATGCCAATGAAAGATGGGCTCGAATGTTTAAAAGAAATAAAAAACATTGATAGTTTAAAATCGGTTAAAACCATTATTCTTTCTACATCTTCGGAGGACAATCAGATTCAGCAATGCTATGATTTGGGTGCGGATTTGTATATAGTCAAGCCATCTAAAGTCAACGAATTAAAAAAGTCCCTTAAGAATTGCTTGGATAAATTTAAAAGCTAGTAAAGGATTGAGGCATACCAAAACAATTAAAGGTTCTATGGTTTCTGCCGTCATTTTTTTTCGTGTCGTAAAAGCAAGGCATTTAAATTCGCGATTTGCGAATTAAGAATTATAGTATTCGAATAATTTAAAAAGAACCCTTGTATCCACTGCTAAGTCGTTCGAAATGTGTATCATAGGGATCACAAAGTGCCTTAAATTGCACAAACAGACGCTTAGCGCATTCAATTGCTGCTAAGCGTTGTTATTTGTCCCAAATGGTATCATTTAGCCTGTAACCGCTCTTGTTTGATTCGATGCTTTTCTAATTTTCTTTTCGTTTCATTACTTATAAATATTTCATAATCTATCTACGATTATGTTTTATCTGAATAATTTTTGCCGCTTTTGCAAGAAAGCTTGAAAAATAAAACGGCTTGCAGTTGCCAATCTTTTTCAATCGAGATCCTGTTTACATTCAAAGCTGTTAGATTAAATACTACCTGGTTATCACAATTTTTTTAAAGGTATGAACAGTTTCAAGAATAAAAATACCATTAGGCAAAAGAGAAATGTTAAGATTAACCTTATTATCCTGCTCCTTGTAAATACTAATCATGTCTGAAACATCTTCACCGAGTGCATTCAGGATTTTCAGCTTTTGGAGTTCCGCGGGAGAAGATTCAATGCTGATCCATTCATTTGACGGATTTGGATACACATTAATAAAAGGAATAGCTGCATCATCGTTGAGACCCACAGTAGTTTTAGGGATTAAATCCAAGTAAAAGCTTTTACCTTCTTTAAAAAATACTTGGAAAATGGTAGTGGAATCCGTGTAGAAAATATTCTGAATTCCTGACTGACTATTTTGCGTCATCCATTTACCTCTTACTTCTATTGTCTCCGCTGTATTTTTGGGCATTAAATCAGGATCAGAGGCACTTACTTCAATGTGAGTGGCTGAACTTTCTTCTATCATCAAAACAAGAGGCGCGGAAACAGATTTCAATAAACCTGTTGCTTTTGTAAACATTGTACTTGCATCAAAAACAGCATACCCGGTTTGATGAGAAGGACGGTATTTAACAATGTGAGCCTTTTCATTCCTTATCAATACAGAATAGGTTGGATTGGAAGCGAACAAATCAATTTGATTTTGATTTGCCTGAATGAATATGGCATATTCGTAACCTTTATTTACAGGAGCTATTCCATGATCCAGATACGCCAAACTCCAGCGTCCAGATGTGGTGGCATTGCTGTTCAGTTCCACGGAAGTTTGAAGTTGTCTCTTTATCCTTAACGCCTCGGGAGAGGGGATATAAAATGTATTGCCATATGGATCTTTTAAAAAGATTGCTCCTGTTAATGTGCTGTTGTCATAAGGAAAAGTTGAAATGGAAGTACCATTTATATAATTGGGTTGACTCCCGGGATTTGCATCATCTATTTTTGATTGAAAAAGAGTGGTCATCGTTTTTGAGTTTTCCGAATTCGAAATACCTGTACCCAGGCAAATTATTTCATTGTTACCAAAGAAAAAGACCGACTTTTTAAACGCATTTCCAGGTTGATTCACGTTGTCTTTGTAATCCATTACCCATACACCATTCTTTTGTTTATGCTGAACACCACCAACAAAAGCAGATTCCTGCATGGTCCATGTTTTAAAGGAATCAAGTTTTGAAAGCGGAATTTCCAATGTTGTTGCACCAGGCACATATCGCCAATCATACCCCTTTCCATATGTTAATCCGCTGCTTTCCTGGCTAGATTTAGTTGCATTTTCTACAAGAATGGATAATTGTCCATGTCCATCGTAACCACCATGAATGTCCTCCGTAGCCGAGGTCTCTCCGTTCCATACAAATCTGCTGTGTCCATATAAACTCGCCAGCCAATTGTTTCCTCTGAAGGATGCTAAACATGCATAAGGGTGAATGCGAAATCCCGTGAGGGTTTCTGCAGGTTGAACAGCATTCATTACTTTTAAGCATGCTTCCAGCTCACCCAGGGTTTTAAAGCTGGCGCTGAGTTTGAAATTGGGGTGTTGTGGATTCCATAGTCTGTTAAGCGCTGCTGTCAACTCAGCATCAGGAATACCATTAGTGCCTGATGCAATAGCAGCAAGCCCGATTCCTGGCATCAGTTGCGCACCTTGTCCTAATCCCGACCAGCGCATAGAAATGCCTTTTGGAAAATCATATTGCTGGCTTATGTATCTTAGCGTAAGTGCAGTTTGTTTGAGAACGTCTTTTGTAGCTGAATTAAAACTAAATTGTGTCCCATTCAGAAAGCAAGCTTGAGCCATTGTTTCAATTATTGTAGAGCGAAAATAGGAGCTTACTGCCGGCCCAAAGTGATGATATCCGATATAATCCGGATGTAGCATCCGCTCATATTCTCCAAGCAGTGCAGCCGAGTCAATGGAAGTATTCAATACGACCTGCTCATGCCTTTTTACAAACTGATCGAGATACCAGTATTTATTTTTATCCGTGTCATTCATCATGAGAATTGCCCAGAAAACGTGGTTGTATTCGGTGCCAACATCGTCGCAGTTTATATTCATCGGAGCATCAACTGCTGCAAAAAGACTATAGGCATCGTAACACCAAAATATCATTTTAACTGAACGATCCAGTTTTGTTTGTCCATTTTCCCATTGCTCATTTCTTAAAACATCTCTCATTAAAAAGCAGGCTTTATGAAAGTCCTCTGTATATTGTCCCATATAATGAAGAGCGCCGAGTGAAGAACCTTCTGACCATCCTTGCTGATCAATGTAATCCATCAGTTTTATAAAATCATCTTTACTCTGTATATTCCCATTCATTCTGTAGTCGTAAGCCAGTTTAATAGCAAGCCCCGAAATATCTTCTGTATTCGGTTTGTATTTTTTAGTTTCGGATAGTGTGTGCATCTGTCCAAATATTGGCATGCCGGAATACACACCATTACCATTATCAGTAATGTTCAAGGAAAGAAAGTAGGTGTGGGCATCTGCAAAAGAACTTTGTATCGCCTTTTTCCGGGTTATAAATAAGCTATTTGAAGCAAACTCACCACTGCCAAGCAAGTACTCCTCCATGCGCTGCTCTATCATATTTACATCCTGTATCATGGACGATGTTATTGCTGAAGGTACTGGAGCGATCTCCGGTCCATTTCCATATCTCAAATAATTTGTCTTATATGCCAAGGCCCTGGTGGCGGGCTTAGAGGGATCTTGTTCATAGGGCTTGTCAAATTGGAAACTTCCAACTCTGCTCCAGAGTACGTCCTTTTTAAATTCAACAAGGTCAAACCATAAAGTTCCGGAATTGGCGTGTAAAGGTGCTATAATTTCCAATGATGCTATACTCGTGTTTATAGCTTTCCCTAAATCGGAAGTATAACTTATCCACTGTGTTCGCCAACCTTTAAAATTAATCCGGTAATAAAAATCGCATACTTGCTTGTGATTTTCATCATAGAAAATAAAATGAATGCTGTCACTCAAGTTTTTTTCGCTAAACAACCAAAAATAAATTCCCGAATTCCTGCTAGTGCTATTAGCAATTAACGAAGGCTCGGTTACAGTTATCCTTTTCCCAGATAAGGACCAGCTCCATTTCAGTGATTTACTGCCATGCTTATAGCGGTCTGTAGCAAGTGATAAATTACTCCCTGCTTCCGGTGCCCAGGTGGAGGGAACAACCGACTCGAAAGAAATAGCATCACTGAAGTCTCCGCTGATTGTAAACTGTGCAATTAAGTTGTTGGCAATAAAAAGCCATATAAGGACAAGAAATGCTTTATGTCTAAATGAGCAAGCTATTTTCATTTTGCTGAGTGTAATTTTTTTTTAACCGGGGATGTATGCAACAGTATTAAAATACTTACGTTACTACCTGTGGGGAGTAACAAATATAGGCATAAATTGTGTTAGTTCATTTTCAATTTTAGAGAAACAGTCCAATACCAATGCTCTTTCTTTTTCTGACAAATGCAGGGCCTCGTTCGTTTGATAACTGAAAAAATTGTATTCAAGAATGCTTTTTGCAAGAGCAGTTCCTCTAATTAAATCAGGATGAAACACTAATCCATATCCCATCGGCTGATAATAATCAATTTTATTTTCGACGTCAATAACTGGTCCTGGAGATATGAAAACCAGCTCCCCTTCCTGATAGTCATAAGTATTGCGGCCATATTTTAAATCTCCGCGCTTTACGTCTTTAAGAAAAATACAATGCAGATCAAAGTTCATTTTTGAACCAGTTCTAACTTTGGCTTTTGAAAAATCAATCACGCTTACCAAAGGATGCGGTGTTTTGCGATTATTGAAAGCATTGTATTCACTAATTGTTTTGAAATTGATTACTTGTTCCATATTTACCTCAGTTTATGCCACAAATTTAAGGTATTCCATCCAAGTCATACCCCTATAAATTGGAGGATCAGTAATATTGGTAGAAGAAGCAGTAATTTATATACCTTATGCGCTCTCTTGGTATGTAAATTTGTACCATTAATCGCTCAATCATACTTAACCAAATAAACATTTAAAAAATGGAAAAAGTTAAATTAAATAACGGCATCGAAATTCCTATTTTGGGTTTCGGTGTTTTTCAAATCAACGACCTTTCTCAATGCGAACAAAGCGTTGTTGATGCAATTAAAGTAGGGTATCGTCATATCGACACCGCACAATCTTATTTAAATGAAGAAGCGGTTGGAAAGGGAATTAAAAGAAGCGGAGTTGCAAGAGAAGAATTATTCATTACGACCAAATTATGGATTCAGAAAGATGGTTTTGAAGGAACAAAAAAAGCGTTTGAAAGATCGCTCAAACGGCTTCAGTTAGATTACATCGATTTGTTTTTAATTCACCAGCCTTACGGTGATGTGTATGGTGAATGGAGAGCGATGGAAGAGCTATATGCACAGGGCAAAATGAAGGCAATAGGTGTTTCCAATTTTCAACCTGACCGTCTTATCGACTTAATGATTAATAATAAAGTTGCACCTGCAGTAAACCAGATTGAAGTAAACCCATTCCATCAGCAAACGGAAGCACATACATTCATGCAGGAAAATAAGGTGCAAACGGAAGCATGGGCTCCCTTCGCGGAAGGAAAGAATAATATTTTTTCTAACGATGTGCTGGTGGCAATAGCAAAAAAACATGATAAAAGTGTAGCTCAGGTTATTCTAAGATGGGTAACTCAAAGAGGTATCATTGTGTTGGCAAAGTCAATAAAGAAAGAAAGGATGGTTGAAAATTTAAATGTACTTGATTTTAAACTGAGTGCCGATGAGCTAAATGCAATCTCTTCACTGGATAAAAAAACAAGCAGTTTTTTTGATCACCGAGATCCCAAAATGGTGAAATGGCTGGGTGAAAGAGCACTTGATGTATGATAGGTTTTAATCCATTTAATTAATTTAAAATATGAATAACGAAACGAATAAAAAATCAACAGATGGTTTGAATCGTCGAGATGCTTTAAAAACAAGCGTATTGATAGCAGGTGCGGCATTGCTACCAAACGTATCGAACGCATTCTCTGTCAGTTCTCACATAGAGGGCGATAAGAATACGAAAAATGATTTAGCGAGACGAAAACTCGGCAAACTAGATGTATCAAGTGTTGGTCTTGGTGTGCAGAATATAAGTCGAACTTATCAGACAACCATACCCACACGCTCGGAAATGCATAAGATAATTCGTACGGCTTTTGAAAATGGTCTCACTTTTTATGATGCTGCAGAGGCCTATGGTCCACATGAAGTGGAACGCATCCTAGGTGAAGGCGTGGCTCCGTTTAGAGACAAAATAATCATCGCAACAAAATTCGGCTGGAACATTGACCAGGAAACAGGTAAGCGCAATCCAGGTTTGAACAGTCAACCCGAACACATTAAAGTAGTAGTGGAAGGCATGCTGAAACGGTTGCGCACGGATCGTATCGATTTGCTATATCAACATCGTGTAGATCCGGCAGTTCCAATAGAGGACGTTGCGGGGGCTGTTAAAGAATTGATGAAGCAAGGAAAAGTCCTGAACTGGGGCCTTTCAGAACCTGGTATTGAAACTGTACGTCGGGCTCATAAGGAGCTTCCGTTGACTGCTATACAAAATGAATATTCTCTGCTATGGAGAGGGCCTGAAAAAGCGATCATCCCTTTGTGTGAGGAGTTAGGTATTGGGTTCGTTTGTTGGAGCCCGCTTGGTGTGGGTTTCTTGACAGGTGCAATTGATACGAATACACGATTTGCGCAAGGTGATATTCGTAGTATTGAATCCCGGTTCGCACCGGAAAATCTATCAAGTAATTCTGCGCTTGTAGCGTTGCTAAAAAAATGGAGCGTACAAAAAAATGTAACCGCCGCTCAGTTATCGCTTGCATGGCTGATGGCCCAGAAGCCGTGGATCGTTCCAATCCCAGGTACAACACAAATGCCGCATATGATGGAAAATATAGGAGCGGATAAGATTCAATTTTCAACGGATGAATTAAAACAGTTCAATACAGAATTGGCGAAAATTGAAATATATGGCGCACGTTTACCTGATGCAGTGCAAGTATTTTCAGACGTAGAAGCTCCTGTAAAAAAATAAAGCCAATGAATTTAAAATTATAATAACATTTTGTTTTCTAATCGCATGCTCCACGAATAAGAATGAGGTAATGGTGTAAACATCAAAAGAGCTTGTGGTGTCTACCGCGAAGTAGTTCGAAATTTGAACTTTGTGATGATAAGTTAGTATGCTAAAACCCCTGTATTCACAGGGGTTTTGTTTTTCGGCGTGAAGGTAGGGTTTAAGTTTCTCTTTAGAAGTTACTAAAGCTATAATGAAAATGCTCATCTATTCTGACAAATCCAAAGTTTAGCATAGCATTAATAATAACAAAACAATTTTTGAAATTCACAGAGGGGATATTAAAATTACCTATATTCTTCGATCAAAACGTTGTTTGTTCCTGCTGCATTCAGACAACCTTCATCCCATCCGGTGTTGGTAGCCGTTCCATTGATAGTTTTAGCCCACAAACTTACCGTATGAGAAGCATTTGATAATCCTGTAAAAATTCCTGTTATCGCTATTGGATCAAATGTTCCTGAAGTTCTAATTAGAGCGGTGGCATTACCAATAGTTGTCGGTGCATCATCCACCCTTAACTCAAAAACAACCCCAGTAGCGCCTACTAACGTGGTCGCATAAACATTGGTTTGTAAGGTCAGTTTAATTGCAGTACCCGTCAACCCTTTTGTAAAAGTACCCATATCTCCAACTTTTTGAAAGGTAGTGTTTGCACTGGCCAGTGATTGGCATCCTGTCGGCTGAAAAGCAGATATTTTCGTTGTAAAATCCTGCCAGCCGGAAAGACCTGTAGAGTCAGATACCAACACTTTTCCAGTCCCAGGATTTCCACCCGTAACTTTTAAAGTACCATTTACGCTCAGCCTGCTTTGTCCCAAATCTACGTCCATTACACTTACACCATTCTTCAGGAAATTAAACTGAGCATCCGCATCATTATAGCTTAAACCCCAAGTAGGATAGGTTACGGAATGACGTATAATCATTTTATTCGGACTGGCATTAATTGGATCAACCCCACCATACATGGAAATCATTCCTGCATCTTCAGCACGTCTTGAAAAAGGAACACTTTGTAAGCGGGACTTTCCGAGCATCACATAAGCAGTTCCTCCGGCAGGATCAATCTCAACTTGCATATCTTTTTCTCCTTGAGCCCAATTGATGTCTTTAATAGTACCTGTCACAACCACTCCTCCACCAACTAAAATATCGTATAATCCAAACGCATTCGTGGTGTCAGTATGAGTTTCCGAATAAACAACCACAGGGGGGGTATTAGCAACCTTCGTATCAAAAATAGTGATTCGCAGTGCTATTTTCTGATTGGCAAGAGGTAGACCCGCCGCATTGCGCGCAACTCCCTGGTAATTAAATTTTGCAGGTGGATGTGCGATAGCCAGCGCAGTGAACAATATAATTGTTGCAAACGTAAGTGATATTATTTTTTTCATAGTGTTAGATTTTAAATTGTTATTTCAAGGAATTGGATTGGATAATTCCTTAGTAGGTCTTTTGTATTTTAGAAGTTTGGATGAATATTTCTTTTCCCTGGTCTATTGTTATTTTCAGCAAAAAGGTTCCGGCAGGTAACATACTTAGATCGATGATTTCTTTTACTTTGCCCGCACTAAAACTTAATTGCTTACTTACTACTAATTTTCCGGCGATATCTATTAACTCGTAATACAATTTACCGCCTGCTTGATACTCTGATTCAAAGGACACCAGCTCCTGAGTTGGGTTTGGGAATACACTTATTTTAGGCTTATTAAATGAATTATCATTTATGCCTGTTGCAGCTGTATCCGTTTTCGTCTGCAATAAACCTTGCGTAACAATTAATTTTGAAGAAGAAAAGGTTTGAATTACCGTCATTTCTCCGAAGGAATAATCATAAAAAATTCCATTGATAGCGGCTGATCCTCCGCTTGAATTGAGGATGGTGGGACTAAGGCTTTGCGCCCTGATGTTTATTGTGGCAAATATGCACAACAAAAATAGCAGTTGAGCTCTGACTTTCATGGGATGTTGTTTTAATTTTTACTAGTGTGAATTATCTTATAATTTTTTTGCATTGCATTCCCTGGCCATTCCAAATCACCAGGTAAGTTCCTTTCCTTAGATTGGCAATATTCAATTTAAATTGATTTTCCCCGGCAGAAAGATTTCCTTTAAAAACATTCAGTTGTCTTCTGCCAATTATATCAGCTATATAGATCTCTGCCTGCAAATTCTTTTGAGAATTGGTCTTTATTGTTAATTCATTTTCCATGAAATTTTGATTGACCGTCAACTGATTATTTATTTCATCTATTTCTGAAATAGCTGTCGTTTTGGAAGTATCAATTACCAGGAAGCTCCCCATCATCCCATCATCTTCATGGTGTAACAAATGACAGTGATACATATATGGTATACTATCGTCCGCGAAATTTTCAAATTGGGTAATGAATCTTACTTTTTCAAATGGTTTTACAAGTACAACGTCCTTATATCCCTGCAATTCTGGAGGAGGTGGCACTCCATTTATGTCCAGTACCAGGAATTGTATATCATGGATATGGAAAGGGTGCGCTACCAATGTTTTGTTTTCTAATGTCCATACTTCCACATTATTCAAGTAAGTAATAATACTTACCGAATCCATATTGAATGTTTTGCCGTTAAATGTAAACGGCCCGTCTACATATCCTTGTTTACCGCTGGTAATGGTATCCGGATAGAACGTAATTGTTCGTGTTGCATTTACAGTCGCAGGAAATGGCTTTATGGGAGCGAATGTAGTTGGAATAGTAGTTACCGCATTTGCTGTTGGAGCAATGACGTCTAATCTTACCAAATTAAAATCCAATCCATTCAATGGATTCTGATAATAGCCATCCTGTATTTTCAGTACACTTGTTCCAACAGAATCTGCACCGATTACGCCACGAGGAAGTTCAGAAGCATAACTCATCAAATATGTCTGCTGCCCGATTGAATCTTTTGTGAAATCCACGAGTATTTCCGCACGCTCACCAACAGCAAGAGCAATTCTCTTCGTTGTATAAGGCTTTTCAAGAAGTCCGCCGTCAGTAGCAATGACATAAAAATTTGCGTTGCTTGATAATCCGAAATTATAGGATCGGTCTGCTGAAGCATTTAATAACCGTAAGCGAACTACCTGTCTAGGGACTTTTAAATATGGATTCATTGTCCCATTCACCATCAGAATGCTGTCTTCATGTGTGGCAGTTGCTATCTGATGGAAGAAATCGAAAATGCGTGTTTGTGCAATAATTGGAAAATCATCCTTTCCATAGGTTCTCGGAAGATTATAAGTTGCCTCTGCGCTATCACGAATAATGATTATTCCTGCAAGACCTTTCATTATCTGGATCTCCGTCTTTGGATGAATGTGCGGGTGGTACCAATACGTTCCCGCATTGTTCCTGATCTTGAAGGAAGGGCTCCATGTCTTTCCAACAGCAATGGGCTGATGTGGACTTCCATCTTCCTTTGCTGGAATATGAAAACCATGCCAGTGTACACTGGTTATGTCAACAGGTAAATTATTAGTAACGTTGAGTGTTACGATATCACCTTTATTCATAAATAATGTAGGGCCTAGAAATGCTCCATTGTATCCAAATGTGTTTGTGTTAAAACCTGTAAAGAATACCTTTGTCCCTTTTTGCGCACTCAAATTGAATGTCTTTCCGGATAATGTATCGGGAATAAACAACGGATTTTGTGAAAACAAACTAGCTGAAAGGCAAATATTGAATAATATTAGGAATATGCCTGTTAATCGTCTCATACCTTGCTATTGATTTTGAATTGTTATTTTCTTTGTAAAAAAGTTGCCATCAATTGATCCATTCAAAAAATAGATTCCGTTTTTAACCTGTGGCAACATTAAGGTCTTACTCCACGCGCCAGCCTTTACCTGTTCAATTGGGAGATCAGCAATTTTTTGCCCTTCCAGGTTGGTGATTATAAGGTATAACGTTCCTGTTTTTTTGGAATCTAATGAAAGTGTGATTGCATTTGACACAGGATTCGGATAAATCGAAACAGATGAGTTCATGGATTCATTCATTAAAATTCCAGTTGCGTTAAAAAAGGTATGAACGGCAGCAGAGATAGTAGCACTATCCGTATTCGGTTTAAAATCGACGCTGGAGAAAAGTACATCATGATTTTTCCCTCCAACAACAGCGACTGTTGGCATTCCCATTCCTCCGTAATAGGCAACCTGTACATCACCTGAATCAAATGGTACTGAATTAGCAAAACCATTTGTGCTTACCCAGTTTTGAATTTGAGTACAGGTATAGCTTTTCGTGAAACCAAATTGATAGAAACGAACTTTCTCACCATATTTTTTTTTCAACGGGCCAACCATCGCATCTAATGATTTTCCAGCTACAATACATGGACTGCAACTAAGCATAATGAATTCCATTACAACCACATTTCCGGAATCAAGCTCACTGAATAAGTGATGCATTTTTCCATTGCAATCGTTCATATTAAAATCATAGGCTGTAGTTGGGTTTTGTGCGGTCATGTTTTTATTGATTCCCAAACTGAGAATGAGAATAAAAAATAATATATACTTTTTCATGGTGTTATTAATTAAATAGTTTTAATCGTCAATAAGAGCAGGGCCTTCATTTATTGATCGTCTGCTCATGAAAAACTAGGGCGTGCTCAAAATGAAACGTCTTTTCAAAATATAATAATATGGACTAGTCATTGTTTGACTAATTGGGTAAGAGGGTACATTCTAACAAAATACCCTGTAATCCGTTTCTATACTAATAAAACACGGTAACTCAGGTATAAAGGTGTGGAAGAAATAAGAGGTGGTGGTTTGTGATATGAAAGGGTTGGTGAATTAAGGACTGCGATTGAATAATTTAATTTCAGAACATATGTACCAGTGTACAACAGATGGTTTTCAGTAGAGCTAGGCGCCTTTAATACATCAACTGATTTATGAATATCCTTGACCGTTATAAAAACAGTTTTTTCTTTACAACAACCTTTGCGTTTTTTCTTAGCGCCACAGCAACATCCATCTTCTGCATGGTAAGAAATAAATGAAAAGCTCTTTAATTTTCCACCACAATAATGCAGACTGAAACATACCCCGGAGGATATGAACAGGTAAAATACTGCAATTAGTAATATGGAAAATGATTTTTTCATCTCTATCTTTACTCTAAGATAAGCATTTTTTATTCATGGATATATATTTTACGGGAAAGCATCGTGTTACCTACCCTGTAAGTCACTAAATATATCCCACTTGAAATAGTTGAATTTAAATCAATTTCTACGTTTTGGGCAGAAGTGCCTGAATTATTTAACTCACTGGATTGGATCAATTGCCCTTCCATATTACGAAGTTCAATTTTAGCTTTTCCAGCAGGAACTTGATCGTAGGAAATCATTAATTGTTTACTAACCGTAGAATAGTATACATTAAAAAATTCCTCTCCGGTCTTTTCTTCAACGCCTGTAGCAGTTTTTGGTTTTATTTCAAAAGTGGATAAAAATACCTGATCACCTGTATTTTCGTTATTCATATTGGTGGCATTCGTAGCATAGTAGAATTTTATCGCGCCAATATTCGTTGCAGGTGCCTTCCAGTTAAAAGTCCATTCTCCCAGACCTGTTGAAACAGCCGCTGCCCCTGCAGATTTATGAGTTATGTATTTTCTGGTGGCATTTGGTGAGATTCCGTTTTGCAATTGAGTTCTGGTCGCATCCGTTACTACCAATGATCCTGCATAAGAATTATCACTACTTTTTAATACGGTTACCTGAAACCCAAACCGTTTGATTCCGGATTTAGCAACCTGGATTTTAATAGGGTACGTAGCTCCAGGGGTATATACTGAATCTCCACCATTGAAAATAAGTTTATTGACTAATGTTCCAGGAGAAACAGATGCATCTGCGTGGCAACCACTTTGCGCACAGGTTTTTTCGTTAGGGGCCCCGGTACTTCCTTCATGAGCACCGGCAAGTTTAATTATTACACTACTGCTTAATATCAACTGAAAAGCAATCACAAGCAGCAGAACAACAAGTTTTTTAACGGGATATGTAGTTATTTTCATTTTACAACGGATATTTAATTAGTGTGACCTTGCTTCTTTATTGAATTACAATTTTTGTAGTTTTCTCGCTTTGTCCGGCTGATAATTTCACTAAGTAAACTCCATTCGGTATGTCCATTATTATTTTTTTCTCAGTAACAGTAACTCTTTCATCAAACAGTGTTTTAACTAACTTTCCTTGAATAGAGTATAAGAAACATTTAACCTGCTTCTCATTTTGCAGTTGTAGGGCTATATTCAATTCTTTTGACGTATTATTGAAAAAGACATTTGTAAACATATCTTCAGCTTTATCATTCACAGAAGCTGCATCATCAGGAGATAATGTCAGTGAAGTGGTATACACATGGTCACCTTTATCTGTATTGTCATCATTTGCAGAAACAGAAGCAATATAAAGAATTATCGGTCCAACATTTTTGTCGGGAGCGGTCCAGTTCATAGTCCATTCTCCAACTCCAGGGGCAAAGGGCTCCGTTCCTTGGTACGTGTACGTAACGTATTTTCTATCCTGAACCGCAATGTCATTGGTAATGACTTGAGTTCTGAGACCATCTACTATTGACATATCACCTGCATTCATATTGTCATTGTTCTTTAAAGCAACGATCTGAAATCCAAAACGCTTAACGCCTGATTCGGAGATTCTGACTGTTATAGGATAGGTTTTCCCAGGAGTATACTTTGTGATATTATTGCCAATTTCGGCTTGAAGCAACGCGTTCCCCTTGTTGATAGGGGAATCATCATGACACCCGCTATTAGCACATGTAACTTCTCCCGGAGCACCGGAACTTGAAACGGGTGCGCCAAAGCTTAACTGTTCCGGCATATTTGCCATTATTAAAATGGGGAGCATAACAATAGCCAGATAAATAATTTTTTTGTTCATTTTCTTATAAAATTAAGTTCTATGATCTCATGATTTAGATCAATTTTACAATATAAAATTTCCAAAGCAAAATAAACGAAGGCGATTATTTTTACAACTTGATGGGAATCTTACATCAATATTCCTTTGTACGCTCGAAGGGTTGTTGGCTAAAAATTTTACAAAAACTCAATGATTTCAATACGAAGAGTTACTCAGCCAAAAATCATTTTGTTGAATTTTGGCTAAGTAAATTTAGTAATTGATCCTATTGATTTCTGTTGAAAAAAAAGGGAGGCCATTGAATTAACCTGACAAATTATTTAGTAATTCAGGTAATAAATTAAAACGTTTTTACAAATCCCAATCGTATCCTGTATCCAGACCGGGCTTGCTCGCCTCTTATATCTTGAATGATGGGAATGGAGAGGGTTAAAGGAATGCTAAACCCATTAAAAGTCAGGTTAGAGCCGATAGTAGCAAAACCTAGATAATATCCTGTATTTTGATTTTTTATCCCTTCTTTATTTATTTGCCCAAGCCATTCTCCGTAGTACCCACCAAAAACACTTAATTTAAGGCCCTTGTCAGGCATTAGGCTATCCGAACTGCAATTTGATAATTTGTTTTTCACCAAATAAGATACGGCTACATTATGAACGTTTACACTGCCATAATTTGTTTTATCAAAGCCACGAGTGGTGTACTTTCCTATTGTGTTGACTTGTAAAATGATCTTATTCCATTTTTTTGACGCTGAGATCCCTAACATTGGATCAATGGAACCAGAACTGACAGCAACAGTTGTGTTTTCAAAAGAAGGGTCTTTCCTTTTTTTTGTTGTTAATTCAACTCCTGGTGATAGTGCAATATTAAAATCATTTTTAGAATAAAGGCCAAAAGTTCCTAGCACAGCAAGATCACCCAATGCTCTGCTATTTTCTTTATCTGTTTTTAAAAATGCATAAGGAATAAGCGCTGACACTGTGATTCTATTAGTAATTCCAAACTTCATCCCCAGCGATGAAATAAATATGCTTTTTAAATGAGTTTCTTCAATCATTTCGCTAGAATTCATCGTTCCCATATCATGCTCATGCTCCTCCTTTACATTAATAAATGTTCTGTAGTCTCCATATCCTTCAATGGCGAATTTTCTTTTGGGTAAATTAAATACACCGCTGTTATAATCACCGTTTGATAAGCCAACAGACGTACCCGCACTACAGGAACACTGGCCAAATAAATCAGTTGAGCAGAAAATAATTATAAAAAACAGTAAGAGGTTCGTTCTCATTTAAATTGATTTAAAAAATATGTACAGTTGACTAGGGAAATACGCCATCATTTCCGGTGAAAATAAAACTGGGCAAATCGCCGCTTTATCCGCTATTTTCAGTCATAAATATAAAATAATATCCTAACGGATGGGTTAAAATTCTTTTAACAATTAAATATTTCATATTTTTGTTGGTAAATGAAAAAAAGCGGTATCATACTACTTACAATATTCTACTTTATAGTGGCCACAGGTTTCGCTATAAATATTCATTATTGTGGTGGAAAACTGAAGGACATTTCATTGACGCAAAACGATGGTTGTTGTTGCGGCTCCAAGAAAAAAGCAAAAGGTTGCTGTGAAGAAAAAACGGTGGTCTGCAAAATAAAGAATAACCAGGAAACTACAGTAAAAGCAGTAGTTCCAACCATTCCACATAAACAAATCGTAGCATCTTATGTACTCATTAATTTTTTAACGTATCAATCTGTTGATGCATTTGAGATTAAGACAAACAAGACCCCTCCCCCCGATCCTTATTCCGATCCTGTATTTCTTTTAAATAAAAATTTTAGAATTTGATTTTTTTAATGCTTTTCTGAGCTTATGTTATGCATGAGCTGTGTATTCGTATTTAATCAAGTTTAAAATTTTTATCAAATGAAAAATTATTTCTTCTTAGGAATAGTTGTTATTTGCTTGTCAATAACAGCTACCGCCCAAATTCCAAATGCCGGTTTTGAAAACCGGACAACAGTAAAAACCTATAGCAATCCCGATGGATGGGGGACGATGAATAATACCACCAGTTTAGCCAGCGTATACACTGCAACTAAAGGTGCTCCTGGAAACCCAGGATCTTCCTATTTAAAACTTACATCTAAAACGGTAGGCTCTGCCGTTGTAAATGGAATAGCTGTTAGCGGTGTTTTGGATTCAATAACAATGAAACCTAAATCAGGTTTTGCTTTTAATTCACGTCCGGCAAAGCTCATTGGTAAATGGCAGCACATGATTAGCGGGAGCAGCCAGGGATCAGTTCAAGTTACTTTAACACGTTGGGATAAAGGTATGAATATGAGAATGACGGTTGGGACAGGAAGTATTACTTTATCCGGAATGGAGATGAGTTGGGCAGATTTCAATGTTCCAATTTCTTATAGTGAGGGGGTAAACCCTGACTCTTGTATCATTCTTCTGAAAGCAAGTGGAAACTCTCTCGCGAATGGTGATTATCTATGGGTGGATAACCTCGCTTTTTCAGGGACAGTTACCGGGATCGAAAATCAAACTTCCTTTTTTAATAACTCTTCGCTTTCCCCCAACCCCGCTAAAGATTTTATCAATGTAAGATTAAATCTAAAAGCACCTCAACAAATTTCTTTTGAAATCATTACCATAACCGGAGAATTACTCTGTACAAAAAATGCAGGTTATATTCAGGGTGAATTAAATCAAAATATTGATTTAACAGGGATTTCTAAGGGAATTTATCTTTAAAAATTATTGGAGAACAAAATATTGAAATAAGAAAAATCACTGTTCAATAAATTATTAATCAAAAACATCAATCAAAATGAAACAAGCTAAAATTCTTTTTGTGTTTTGCCTCGCATTGTTTATTATCTCTTGCAAAAATCATGAGAATAACAAACAAGAAGAAAATAAAATCGACGCTGTAACAGGAATCACAACATCAACCTTTAAGGTTTGGGGGAATTGTGAAATGTGTCAGGAAACAATAGAAGGCTCATTAAAAATCGATGGTGTTGTAAAATCCAATTGGAACAAAGACACGAAAGTAATTTCTGTTTCTTATGATGACAAAAAGATAACCTTGGATCAAATCCAGAAGAACATTGCAGCTGCCGGCTATGATAACGAAAAGTATAAAGGAGATGATAGCGCCTATAAGGCATTACCGGAGTGTTGTCAGTATGAACGAAAATAATGGCATCCTTAATTTATAATTAGCCAGGGCATGAAGAAAATCTTCATCTTATTTATTACATTTTCCTTTTTTGTAAGTATTTTAGGGATAAATGTTTCATTGGACTATTGTCCTATGAAAGAAAAATATTCATTCTCTTTCATAAAAAAAGAGTACACCTGTTGTTGTACTAAATCCAATAAACGGAATTGCTGCAAATCAGCGAAAGTTGTATTTAAGAAAATAACTGACCACTATGTAACTACAGCTATCAAGTATCTTCAGTTCGATAATGATATTGTTCCACAAGACCATTATTTTCTGATTCCGGAATTACAAAATTCAAATTTCTATAGCTTAAAAAATAATTATAAACCACCAGTCCCACGGGTATCCTTAACTATTCTCTATAGATCAATTCTGGTCTGATTAGAACTTACCGACCTATTCCCCAAAAGGGTTTCTCTCTGTTTTATTTATAAAATCAGAATTACACATTCTGTTTTTTCCATTATCAAATTAGTGATGGTCGGAAAACAAGTAATTGTGAAGCAATTTAATACGAATACTTATTCTTTAATACACTTTACTATGGAATATAAGGAGTATAACTGGGACTATTTAAACAAAAAGGCTTATAATAATAGAATTGGCCGTTATCGCACAGCTATTGAGTTAAAATTCATTACAAAATACATCACTCATGAAAATGCCAAAATACTCGATATTGCTGGTGGCTCCGGTCGGATTTCAATACCATTGCTTAAACATTCAAATGATATTACGGTAACCGATATCAATACAAAAGCAATGCAAATATTGGATGAAAGGGATTTAGGAATTAAAACCGTTGATGGTGATTTTTCTAAAACAGATTTTAAAAACACATATACGCTTATTTTATGCATTGAAGGGCCGGATTATTTTAAGGATTGGGATGAATTTTTCGGCAAGGTATCTTCTCTTTTAGAAGAAAGAGGTAAATGCATTTTCACATATACTAACCCCAAAAGCTGGCGATATATATTAAGGAGAATTAAAAATGTTTCTAAAAAAAATCCTTATCACGTGCTTCCCTTTGATGAATTGCAAAAATTATTGCTAAGAAAAGGTTTTGAAATTAAAGAGATAAGAGGTTTTAATTGGATGCCATTCTCCGTTGCATCAAATAGTCCTTTAGTTACTTTTTTTGCCTTTGTAGAAAGAAAGTTTAAACTCTACAGGTGGCATTCACAAAGCCCTTGGATGTTAATTTCTATTAAAAAAACAACAAAAATATTCAACGCTTAAATCTAAATCCAAATTATGAAAACTGTAAAATCAATTTTGATTTTTTCCGTTGCTTTTTTCTCAGTGGTTGTGTTTTTTGAAATCTTTCTGTCCTCGGCTGGAATTCTCAGCCCGGTTGTACGCATTGATCCGGAGAAGGGAGAAAGATATGTACCCAATAAAATGTGCAGCTCTATCTTTGTATCGGAGGGATTCGGTCTTGCTAAAACGAATTCATCGGGGTGGTTTGGAAAGGATTTCAAAGATGAAGGTCCCAATGATATTTCAATAGCCGTACTTGGAAACAGTTTTGTGGCTGGGAGGCATGTTTTTTACAGACAGAATTTTCTGAGCCTTGGCGAAAATTATCTTAATAAGCAATTATCAAACAAAAAAGCATCTTTCTTCAATTTCGGCAAGGAAGATTTTCCTTTACGAGAGCTCTTGTTTGTAAAAGAGGATATCATGAAGACGTACCATCCAGACTATTTTTTGGTGCTGATCAATCCTGGTGCTCTTAATTATACGAGTAGCCAACGTTATGTCGCATTTTATGATTTTGTAGATGGTAAATTTCAGGTTGACTCCAGTTTTAAAAAGTCTTCTTTTGTCAGAAATTATAGCCGATTTCAGCTTTTTACAAAATCATCCGTTCTCTTCTTAGGACATAGAGCAAAGAATCAACTACCAAATGCCAGTGAAATCTTATTCGATAAATTTTACATTTCCAGTAAAAAAATTGAAACGCCGGATGAGGTTGTGGATACAATCAGTACAAGTGATGCGGCAATCCTAAAAGAATTAAGTAAAGATCCCAAAGTTATTTTTATGCTTAACCTTGATCCTCACCTTTCAAGAGCTGTTCTCCCCCTTATTGCTGATTCAAGAAAAATAGACCTTTGGGCACCGCTTCTAAAAATGCAAAGCAGTGGCATCGATCCCTGTTACTGGCCAATACCAGATAAAAGAGGGCACTGGAATTTCCAAGGACATGATCTGGTCGGTAAAGTAGTCGCAAATTATATGTCTCAAACAATTCAACACACACAATGAAAATATATATCCGGAACATGGTATGCAACAGGTGTATTTCTGTTGTCAGAACAGAGTTAAATAAGCTCGGTTTCCATCCCATAAATGTTGCTATGGGTGAAGTAGAATTTCATGAAAATCTTAGCAAAGAGCAATTAGCGTTAATTGGTAAACGACTAAAGCTACAGGAGTTTGAATTACTGGATAATAAAAGAAGCAAATTGCTTGAACAAATTAAATTGATAATTATTCAGCAGATTCATTATGAGAACGACAATATTAAGATAAATTTTTCGGCGCTGCTTTCTCAAAAGCTCAATAAAGATTACAGTACATTAAGTAACTTATTTTCCGAACTGGAGGGCATGACGATTGAACAATATACTATTCTTCAAAGAATTGAAAGAGTAAAAGAGCTGTTAGTTTACAATGAACTCTCATTAACCCAAATCGCTGATCTTATGGATTATAGCAGTGTTTCACATTTGTCGAGTCAATTCAAAAAAATAACGGGTTTAGCCCCCAGTAGTTTCAAACAATTAAAGGAAAATAAGCGAAAATCGTTAGACAATCTTAAAAACCCAAAATAATATAAAACACTTCCAAAAAAACATAACATCATTTGGAGTAGAGCACTTTAACTTTGTGCTATAAAATTAATGCTATGAAAAAAGAAGTAAATATTCCATTAATAGATGTTGAAAGTTACCATTGTGCAGGGATAGTTGATAAAGGGATTGCCTCAGTAGCAGGCGTTATACAACATCGTGTAGAACTCAATAATCATAAAGCTGTTGTTGAGCTGGATGAGAAAAATGACAACGTTTTAAATGACATCGTTTCCAAAATTCGAAGTTTAGGTTATGACGTAGAAACGTTAACCAAAACTTTTCCGGTGACAGGGATGACCTGCGCTTCTTGCGCTATTAGTGTCGCAAGTATACTTAAAACGCAAACTGGTGTTGTCCGCGCGGAAGTAAATATTGCATCCAACGAGGTTCTGATTGAATACATCCCTACTGAGATATCAATAGAAAAATTAAAATCAGCTCTTCAGAGTATAGGATATGACCTTGTCATCGACTTGCATGAAAATATAAGAAATGAGATAGAACTGTTAAGACAGAAACATTATTCCCAGCTGAAATTCAAAACCATTTCATCAGTTATACTGAGCATCCCCTTAATTGCCTTAGGTATGCATTTAATGCATCTTCCTTACGCAAATTACATTATGTGGGTGTTATCTACACCGGTACTATTTTTATTTGGTAAGCAGTTCTTTGTGAATGCTTTCAAACAATTAAGAAACCGTTCATCCAATATGGATACTTTAGTTGCTCTGAGTACTGGCATAGCTTACTTATTTAGTGTTTTTAACACCTTGTTCCCTGAATATTGGATAAGAAAAGGGTTCAATGCAGATGTTTATTTTGAAACGGCGGCTGTGGTGATCACTTTTATATTATTTGGGAAATTACTGGAGGATCGTGCAAAATCGAATACTTCTTCTGCGATCAAAAAACTTATAAGCATGCAGCCTGATAAAATTATACGCATCAATGCAGATGGCTCGGAAAAGATCATATCCGCTTCGGAAATCAATAAAGAGGACATTGTTCTTGTTAAGCCAGGGGAACGAATTCCTGTAGATGGGGAAGTTCAAAGTGGTAATTCAAATGTGGATGAAAGTTCAATCACCGGTGAGCCCATTCCTGTCCAAAAGAAAAAAAGCGATAAGGTATTCGCGGGAACAATGAACCAAAAAGGAACGTTGACACTTATTGCAAAAAAAGTAGGCGGAGAAACAATGTTGGCTCAAATTATAAAAATGGTTCAGGAAGCTCAAGGAAGCAGAGCGCCCGTTCAAAAATTGGTTGATAAGATCGCTGGAATCTTTGTTCCGGCTGTAATAGGAATCGCAATTCTAACCTTTACAAGTTGGATGATTTTGGGTGGAGAAAATGCATTTACACATGCCATTCTTTCGACTGTAACCGTACTTGTCATAGCATGCCCCTGTGCGTTAGGTCTGGCTACTCCAACTGCAATAATGGTTGGTATGGGTATAGGCGCAGAGCATGGTATTTTAATTAAGGATGCGGAGAGCCTGGAAATTGCAAAAAAGATGAATGTTATTATTTTAGATAAAACAGGGACTATCACAGAAGGGCATCCTTCAGTAACGGATCTGATTTGGATAAATGAGAGAAATAGCAAATTAAATGAATCTATTTTGTTTGCAATTGAAAAATTGTCGGAGCACCCCTTAGCAAATGCGGTAGTTAGTCATTTGAAAGAGATTGAAGCCGAGGCAATAGAGGGATTCGAAAGCATTACGGGCCAAGGTGCAAAAGCTTCATACAGAGGTTTAAGCTATTACGTGGGGAATAAGAAATTATTAATGGATCATGGAGTGTCGATAAGTAATAGCGAGCAAAAAAGGATTAATGATCTATTAATTGAATCAAAAACGGTTGTGTTTTTTGCCAATGAAAATGAGCTTATTGCAATTATAGGAATTCATGACAAAATTAAAGTAAACTCGAAAAAGGCTGTTCAAGAACTAGAAAATAGAGGGATTGAAGTGTATATGCTTACCGGTGACAATTCAAAAACAGCGGCGGCGATCTCTCAATCAGTTGGGATTCGTCATTATAAATCTGAAGTTTTACCCTCGGACAAGGCAGACTTTATAAAATCACTCCAGCAAGAAGGGAAAATTGTTGGAATGGTTGGCGATGGAATCAATGACTCCCAGGCCCTCGCTCAAGCTGATATCAGCATTGCAATGGGAAAAGGATCAGACATAGCAATTGATGTTGCCAAAATGACGATTATTTCGTCGGATCTTCTACTAATTCCTAAAGCTCTTGAGTTATCCCGAAAGACGGTGAGTGTAATCAAGCAAAATCTATTTTGGGCATTTATATATAATTTGATTGGTATCCCTGTTGCAGCGGGATTATTGTATCCTATAAATGGTTTTATACTTAACCCCATGATTGCCGGAGCTGCCATGGCATTGAGCTCTGTAAGTGTAGTGGGAAATAGTCTATTACTAAAACTTAAAAACCTTAATTAAATCTTTATCAAATGGAATCTTTAAAATTCAAAACAAATATCAAATGTGGCGGTTGCATCGCTAAGGTCGCACCTGCATTAAATGAAGAAAAGAAAATATTAAAATGGGAAGTGGACACTGCTTCTCCGGATCGAATTTTAAGCATTGAAACTGAACATTTAAATGCACAGGAAATTACGAGTATAATAGCCAAAGCCGGCTTTCAGGCTGAACCTTTAAACAATTAAGTCTATGAAAATTATAAAAAAAATAGCAATGATGTTGCTAGTGTTCACTGCTACTAGTACCGCAAATGCCCAATCTTCAAATTTAAAAACCGACCACGTTAAAATTTTAGGAAATTGCGAAATGTGTAAATCCAGAATAGAAAAGTCGGGCCTAAAAAAAGGAATAGCTAAAGTGCAATGGGATGATAAAAGTAAAATGGCAACAATTACCTATGATTCTGCCAAGCAAACAGCCGATGAAATTTTAAAGCGAATAGCGTTAGCAGGTTACGACAATGAGAAATTCCTTGCACCGGATGAAGCGTATGCAAAATTACCAGAATGCTGCAAATACGAAAGGAGTTTGAAGAAAGGCAAAATGACCGACGTTACAGTCAAAAGTGAGGGTAATAATCAAACAAAGACTGAAGAGACTTCATCATTGCAAGCTCTTTTCTCTTCTTATTTTGATTTGAAAGACGCATTTGTTCAATCAGATGCTACGCTTATCTCTAATAAAGGGGCAGCTCTGGTGACAAAAATTGCCTCAATTGATATGACCAAATTAAAGGAGGATCAACACAGTGTTTGGATGAAAATCAACCAGCATATGACGGATGTGAGCACTGACATTTCCAAATCCGATAAAATTGATACTCAACGAACAAAGTTCAATGAACTGTCGCAGGATTTTTATCAATTAGCAAAAGTAGCGCACTTGGAGTATGAGATTTATTTCCAGCATTGTCCGATGTTCCATAATGGAGCAGATTGGTTGAGTAAAGATTCACAAATTAAGAATCCATTTTACGGAAGTCAAATGCTTACATGTGGTAAAACCACAGAAACAATAAAATAAAAAGATAAAATTATGCTGAAGTATAAAGTATTTTTATTGTTGCTCTTAATTGGTTGTAATTACATTTCTGCTCAAACGCTTGTAAGATATGATTTATACGTTCATGATACAGTAATTAATCTCAAAGGAAAGAAGGTAAGGGCTTATTCAGTTAATAATCAAATTCCAATGCCGGAATTACATTTTACTGAGGGTGATACGGCAGAAATTTATATTCACAATGAACTCAATACGGAAACATCTATTCACTGGCATGGTATCATTTTACCGAACGAACAGGACGGTGTTCCATACCTTACTACTGCTCCCATAAAGCCCAAAACTACACACATATATAAATTTCCGATTGTTCAGAGTGGGACCTATTGGTATCACTCCCATACTAAACTCCAGGAGCAAAATGGTATGTATGGAGCATTCATCATTCACAAGCAAAAGGAACTTGCAATGCCAGAATTTACATTATTGCTAAGTGACTGGACCAATATGAAACCATTTGAAGTTCATCGGCGCTTACATATGGCAAATGATTGGTCTGCAATAAAAAAGGCAACTGTTCAAAAAGGTGCAGTTCAAAGTTATGGAGATGCAATTAAAGAAGGTTATTTTAGAACAAAGTTCATAAATGAATGGAAAAGAATGCTGGCGATGGATGTTAGTGATGTATACTATGATAAATTTCTAACGAATGGAAAGCCAGAGATTGCCATTCCAACTATAAAGGGAGAGAAGAAAATAAGACTCAGAATCATTAATGGAAGTGCGTCCACGTATTTTTGGTTAAAGTATGCGGGTGGCAAAATGGATGTAATTGCAAGTGATGGTAGCGATGTTGTTCCCGTTCCAGTGGATCGTATGATAATTGGTGTATCGGAGACCTACGATATAATCGTAACTGTTCCGGATGATAGCACAGCCTATGAATTTATTGCAACATCCGAAGATCGAATCAGAAACACTTCTACCTGGATAGGGAATGGGATTAAGCAACTAGCCTCTCCTCTACAGCCTTTGAAATATTTTGAAGGTATGAAAATGATGAATGGAATGATGAAGATGGATGGGAATCTAGATGATATGGGAATGAACATGAGCCTTCAGAAGATGGATATGAATGTGGTAATGTATCCAGAAATTACTGGCGATAAGTCCAATCAGAAGGATCATCATGCTGCTGAAATGCAGAATCAATATAACAGTAATGCGATGTCTGATATTGTGACGCTGAATTATTCCATGTTAAAATCCCCAACTAAATCTACTTTACCAAATACTTCAACAAAGACGCTTTACTTTGAACTTACAGGTAATATGAACAGGTATGTTTGGAGTATTAATAATAAAACTGTTTCAGAATCAGATAAGATTCTGATTAAAAAGGGAGAGAATGTTCGAATAATTATGTACAACAACTCCATGATGCGACATCCAATGCATTTGCATGGTCATTTCTTTAGAGTATTAAATGGCCAAGGAGAGTATTCACCTTTAAAAAATGTATTGGATATTATGCCAATGGAAACGGATACAATTGAATTTGCAGCTACCGAAAGTGGTGATTGGTTTTTCCATTGCCATATCCTGTATCATATGATGAGCGGTATGGGAAGGATTTTTACTTATGAAAATTCACCTCCCAATCCTCAATTACCAGATCCTCAAAAAGCCTTGCGTAAATTGTATAAGGATGATAGAGAATTTCATTTCATGATTACGAATGATTTCGCTACCAATGGAAATGATGGAGAAATGATGTATCAGAATACACGCTTTAATCTTCAAGCTGAATGGAGGTTGGGATACAATGATATGCATGGATATGAGGTTGAAACACATTTCGGGCGTTACATCGGGAAAATGCAGTGGTTTTTTCCTTATGTTGGGTTTGACTGGAGATATAGGAAGATGGGTATGCATGAAACCGAAAGAAATATTTTCAATCAGACAAGTACAAAGGACGAAAGAAGAGTATTTTGTGCGGGTATTCAATATACACTTCCAATGCTTCTCATTGCCGATATAAGAATAGATACAAACGGAGAACTGAGATTTCAGTTAATGCGGGAGGATATTCCATTGTCAAAGCGGTTCCGGCTAAATCTAATGGGAAACAGCGATCTTGAATACATGGTAGGCTTACGATATGTTTTAAATCAGAGTTTCCATTTATCGACGCATTATGACAGTGACATGGGATTGGGATTTGGAGTAACAGTTAATTATTAAGATTGGCATGAATATTCCCGCTCTTAAATAAATTAACTTAAAAAAAACTATCATGGAAAATCAGAATTTAAAAACCCGAACACATTAAAGTAGTAGTGGAAGGCATGCTGAAACGGTTACGCACGGATCGTATCGATTTGCTATATCAACATCGTGTAGATCCGGCAATTCCAATAGAGGATGTTGCAGGGGCTGTTAAAGAATTGATGGAGCAAGGAAAAGTCCTGAACTAGGTTCTTTCAGAACCTGGTATTGAAACCGTACGTCGGGCTCACAAGGAGTTTCCGTTGACTGCTATACAAAATGAATATTCCTTGCTATGGAGAGAGCCGGAAAAAGCGATTATTCCTTTGTGTGAGGAGTTGGGTATTGGGTTCGTTTGCTGGAGCCCGCTTGGTGTGGGTTTGTAAGCTCCCTTTTAAAAATAATGAATCAGGTTTCAATTATTCCCAGGTCGTGAATCACAAATTTTGTAGTTCAAATATCAAAGTTCAAAAAGAGCCCTTGCATCTACTGCTAATATAAATAGCATTTTAAAACACATTTCACTAATCTTCTCCGGTTTTATCATGTGGATCATTTACAGCCTTCGACTGCGACGAGCCTATCTGCCTCAAATAAATAGACAGGAAGATAATAGCAAAAATCGAAAGAAACTCGCTTTGCCAATTTTGAAATGATTCAAAATCCGATATTATGGAATGGAGATAAAAAGAAAGAGCTGCAAACAAAGGGATTTAATATCGCTGAGCAAGGAAAAAAATTATGAGAATGATTTAAAATTTTTTCCCTTGTACTCCAGGGTAATCACCGACTTCAGAATTTCTTTTAAACGCTTGTAACTTTCCGGCTTACTGATAAATGTAGAAGCGCCAAGTTTAACAGCAAATTCTATGTCTTTTTTATGAGATGAAGTAGAGTACATGATCACCGGGATGTCTTTGTATTCTTCGATATGTTTTAGTTTAGTCAAACATTCCCATCCATCCATTTTAGGCATATTTATATCCAGGAAAATAATATCCGGTTTAATTTTATTTTTTTCTAATTGCGTCAAAGCATCCCATCCGTCTATTGCGCGTTGAAATTTTACAGAGGAGTCTAATTCCATCAGCGCTTCTGAAAATAATTCGGAATCATCCGAATCGTCATCGACCAATAAAATAGATTTAATCATGATCAGATAAATTTATTCGTTTGTTTTAAGGGTAACAATATAGTGAAAGCTGCTCCTTTATTAATTTCACCATTGGCATGAATATATCCGTGGTGTCTTTCTACTATTCGCCTGCATAGAGCCAAACCCAGGCCAGTACCTTCATATAGATCTTTAGAATGCAATCTTGAAAATGTCCCAAAAATTTTTTCACAAAACTGATTATCGAAACCAATACCATTGTCGGAAATAATGATTTCGGAAAAATCTACATTTTCTTTTTTTACCAGAGAGGCGGAAACGTTAATTTCAACGGAAGTGTTTTCCCTAGAGAATTTTAAAGAGTTGCCAATAAGGTTATAAAATAATTGATACATTAAAATATAAGCTCCTTCCACTACAGGAAGTTTTTTTATTAGAAACGTCGCTTTGTGCCTCTGAATAGCAACTTCCAGGTCTGATTGGATTTCCTTTATGACTTCGTTCAAATCGATTTTTTCTATCGGATTTTCCGATGCGTTTAAGGTTGAATAGGCAAGAACGCCATCAATCATAGAAAACATGCGGCTACTTGCCTGGTTAATTTTTTCCAAATAGATCTTTCCTTTTTCAGGAATGTCCGCTCCAAACTCATCTTGGAACCTATTGCTGAATGTTCTGATTTTACGTATTGGTTCTTTCAAATCGTGACTTGTCACATGTGCAAATTGCAAAAGATCTTGATTCGAACGTTGTAATTCAATTGTCCGTTCAAGAACTTGTCGGGCCATTGATTCGGAATATGCTTTTTGTTCTGTGATATCCTGGATAACACCTATTAATTTATGTGGTTTTCCATTTTCATCAAATGCGACTGTACCTTTTACTTTTATCCAGCCTTTTGTTCCTTTTTGGTGGATAAATCTTAGCTCATAGGAGAATGAACCGGTTGTCATTGCGTCCTCAAGATGTTTCTCTCTTTTTTGTATATCATCTGGATGACAGGTAGCGACATATTGCTCCCGAGTCAAGGGTTCCTTAAATCCGTAAATTTCATTAAACCGGTCATTTGTAATGATGTGATTATTGCTTAAAATTAATTCGAAGACTCCTAATTCTCCTGCTTTAACTGCTAAGTCAGCTTTTTCCTTCGCTTCTTCAATTTTTTTACGACTGGTCTGTGCTTTTGTAATATCCAAAAGAGTTCCGTTTAAACGGATTGCAGTTTGGTGTTCGTCAAAAGAACAGGTTCCTTTTGCGCGTACAATTCTTTCTTCTTTTGTAACCGGATGAATGATTGTATAAACAATATCATATTTACCTCCCAATGCATATTTTAGACTGTCTTGCACTGCAGCTGTTACACGCTTCTGATCACTTTCTTTTATAGAACTAATCGCAATGGAAAGATCGATTTCTGAATCGGGTTTTAATCCGAACCAGTCTTTTAAACGCTTGTTAGCTTTGAATTTATTTGTATTTGGGCTGTAATCAAATGTTGCCATTTCGGCGGCCTCAATTGCAAATTCAAGTTCTTCCTCGCGATTTTTCAGTTTATGAAGGTTGACCATTTTATCTGTGGTTTCAACACAAGTAACAAGTACGCCACGTACTTTACCGGTTCCATCATTTATTGGACTATAGCTAAAGGTCCAATACACATCCTCTATTTTTCCATTTCGATAAATCGGCAATAATTGATCTTCGCTAAAATGGGATTCTCCTCCATTCAATACACGATCGATAATTGGTTTGATTGAATCCCAGATTTCCTGCCAGCAATCTGCTCCTTGCTGGCCCAATGCTTTCGGGTGTTTTCCATTGTTTCCTAAACTCGGTCGATATGCATCATTGTAAAATTGTATCAGATTATCTCCCCACCATAAAAACATCGGAAACTTAGAAGTAAGTATCATTGCTAATGTCATTTGTAAACTTTGAGTCCATGTGTCGGGCGTACCTAATTCGGTTTTTGACCAGTCAAATCTCCTTGTTAATTCGCCCATCTCTCCACCGTTCCTGAAAAAATGATAATCGTTGGCCGGGGTGCTTTTATTTAATTCAGTGGTGTTTTTCAATGTGTATGAATTTAGTTATCAAAGTTAATGTGAAAAAGGCTTCATTACTTGTTTTTATTCACCTCATTTCCAGCAATGCTTCAGTTTTCGAACAATATATCTCTATTAAAGGTTTAAATAGTGTATCTTTGTTTAATATGTAACAATTAACTCATTTAAGAGTATACACAAACAGATATCCCCGGTTTTTTTCCCAGAAATTAGCATCCTCTGCAGGTTATTCCAACCAAATTCTTCCGGCAATTATTCACGTCCTGGCAAACAGGAGAAATTATGGTAAATGAAGACAATAAAATTTGTTAACAAAGATAAAGGGCTTTTCACAGCTACTTTGAGGAAAAATGTAAATGACTATTTCCAAAAGAATAAGCTCTCACAAAAGGGTAACTGGAAAATGCTGCTGAAAGCACTTGCAATGCTGTTGCTTTATTTCGGACCATTTATCATACTACTGATGCTTCCAGTAAGCGGCTGGCTGATTTTTCCTATATCTGTCGTGATGGGAATTGGTATGTCCGGAATTGGAATGAGCGTTATGCATGATGCTGTGCATGGTTCCTTTTCCAATTTTGCCTGGTTGAACAAATTGTTTGGAGCATCGATGTATTTCATCGGAGGAAATACATTTAACTGGAAAGTACAACATAACCTACTGCATCACACCTATACCAACATCGAAGGATACGATGAAGATATTGATCCAAAGGGAGTATTGCGTTTGTCGGAAAAAAGTGAGCTAAAAAAAGTGCATCGTTATCAACACATTTATGCCTTTTTTTTATACTGTTTAATGACATTATCACGTACCGTAAATGAGTTTAAACAATTATACCGCTACAACAAAAAGGGATTTACAAGGCAACAAGGTTCTACTCCCAAAAAGGAAATGACAAAATTGGTGATTACAAAAATTGTTTATTTGGGTGTCTTTCTTATTCTCCCCATGTTAATTGCACCTGCCAGCTGGTGGATCATTTTGTTAGGTTTTGTAACCATGCATCTTACCGCAGGTCTGTTCATGACAACCGTGTTTCAAATGGCACATTTGGTAGAGGAAGCAGAGCAACCAACTCCCAATGATGTTGGTGTCATCGAAAACGAATGGACAATACATGAGTTGGAAACAACGGCTAATTTTTCCAGAAAGAGCAGGATTTTCGGTTGGATGATAGGTGGATTGAATTACCAGGTAGAGCACCATTTATTTCCTTATATCAGCCATATTCACTATAAAGATATATCACCTATTGTCAAACAGACCGCACTTGAATTCGGAGTCAGGTATAACGAGAACAAAACTTTTTTTGGAGCAATCGGCTCTCATATCCGGATGCTTAAAAAATTAGGGCGTCAAAAAGTTTAAAAAAATTCCTGTCAATTAAAACCGCACATTCCAGGATGTATATTGTTTGAGCGAATAGCGAATCGCATCTCCGAATGGGTATTTTTTTTCGCATATACACGGGTGTCTTGAAAAGTTTATTTTTTTTACACTGCTGCTGCCCGTTATGTATTCCTTTCAAAGAATGGCCAAACGTGGCATGTATCTTTCACTACCGCTAACCGAATAGTTGTAACTTAGCACAGGAGAATAGTTAAGTAATACAACGGATATGCAATTAGAATTGAAAGCGATATGAAAAAATTAGTAATAGCGGTGGTAGAAGATGATGCAGATGACAGAGATTTCATTTGTTCGGCTTTAATGGATCCATGCAGTAATGTTGAAATTCTTGCTTTCTCAGGAGGGAAAGATTTTTTTTCATTCCTGGAAACCAGTGTAAAACTTCCTGATTTGGTTGTGACGGATTTACGAATGCCCCTTATTTCCGGGTTTGACGTGATACGGCAAATAAAGGCAGATGATACCACAAAAGAAACAACTGTTGTCGTGTTGTCCACATCCAGCAACCAGGATGATATCGAAAAAGCCAAAGATCTCGGCGCTGCCGGATACTATGTTAAGCCATATAACTTGAAAGGATATGAAGATATTAAATTGAAAATAATGGAGCGGTTAAATTTTAATTCGTTCTTGCCTGGGAAAATTGTAGATCAATTTTTAAAAACATTCCAGGTTTTGATACCACACCCAGCATTATAGGCTACACCTCCAGGGATGATGGGAAGAGCAGCGTAAAGGTAGCGCCTTTCCCTTTGGCACCCTCCGCAGTAATAGATCCACCATGAAGCTCCATAATTTTTTTACAGTACGACAAACCAATCCCAATACCTTCTTTGATATGGGCTTTTCTAAACACTGAGAATATTTCATTTGCAAATTGTGGTTCAAATCCAGATCCGTTATCACTATATTGTATCCTTAAATACTCCTCATACTGGTATTTATTCTCCAATTTTCTAAAAATATTTTGCATAATCCTATCAGCGCGGAGTTGTATCTGTAAACTACTTTTTTGTTGATCTTTGAATTTGATGGAATTGCTGATAAGCTCATCAAAAACATTTACCATCAAGGTGGGATTGGATCTTAACGTAGGCAATTGGTCTACTTCAAAGTGGGTGGTGGATTGAATGAAAGAATCTTTAAGATTTTTAAATTGTGCATGGCTGAATGCCTCATTCAGATTCACCGGAAAAGAAAGGACCTGACGCTCGTTCAATGAAAAAAATTGTTGAAGATGCGTAATCAACTGTCTCATTTTAACAGAAGAGTCGCTTATTTTTCTAAGATAGCTGTTTGACTGTTCTATTGTCAACGAACGACTTTCATTTAAAAGCTCATCGCTGAACATACAAATCTTACGAAGTGGTTCCTGCAGATCGTGTGAGATGATCGTATGAATCTGCTGGTGCTCATTATTTCGTTGTTCAAGTTCCTGCAGCTGTTTTTCAAGCTGACTCTGATTTAATTCCAGCTCATTTTTATACTGATTAAGTAGTTTATTTTCTAACAATGCATTTTCCGCTACTTTTTTTGCTTCCATCAGCTCCTTTTCAAAACGATTGCGTTGATCGATCTGCATTCCTCCGCAGTGAAACAAGCCGCTTGCTACATCGAGTTTGACATTTAAAAGAACAGGCAATTCCTCACCTGACCTGGAGACGAAGGATAAAAAAATCTCGTTGAATTTTCCATGTAATCGTAAAAGGGGAGAGAAGTGCGTTTGATAAAATATCTTACTTCCAACGGTTAGTAAGTCGGTTAATTTTTTAATTCCTGCTACTTCCGGGAACGAGTAATCCAGCTTCTGGAGAAACGCAGGATTTATAGCGTTGATCAATAGATCATCCTGAGAAAACGAAAAGAGGAAAGACGGTGAATTGTCGTAAAGTTCTTTATTTAGCTGTGGCATTGCAGATTCCGGATTACGCCTCAACAAGTAGATATTCTTTTATGAGCCGTATAGTTTCTTCGGGATGGCTCATGTGCGGACAATGGCCTGTAGCCTTCATCTTAACCAATGTGCTGTCAGGAAGTTGACTGACCAGATAATCGCCAACTTCATCAGGTGCTATAGCATCCTCGGCACATTGAAGTATCAGTGATGGAACCTTTAGTAACCTTAGGTCTTTCCGATTATCCGAGAAGAATGTTACTTTGGCAAAGTTCCTTGAAATAACAGGGTCTGTGGAGCAGAAACTTTCTTCCAGCTCTTTGGAAAGCTCGGGGCGCCCTTGATTTTTCATGATCACAGGAGCAAGGAAATTCGCCCAGCCAATGTAATTGTTATCCATCGTATCCAACAGCCCTTCCAGATCTTTCTGTTCGAAACCGCCTATGTAATCCGGTAAGTCGTTTATATATCTGGGAGAAGGGCCAATGAAAATAAGATGACTGAACAGTTGAGGTTGTTGGATAGCAGCAAGTAACCCAATCATTGAGCTCACCGAGTGTCCAACGAACAGAATATTTTTCAATTTTAATTCCGTACAGATGTCTATTATATCTTGTGCATAGCCGTGTAAACTGCTGTATCGTTCTTTATTATACGCTTTAATATCGGATTTACCACTACCCACATAATCAAATAACACAATCCGGTATTCATCCTCAAATGCAGGTGTGATAAAACGCCACATATTCTGATCACAACCAAAACCATGAGCGAATAAAATCGTTGAAGCCCCTTTTCCGAACACACGCACGTTATTTCTTTCTGTAACCATTATTTTTAATTTAAATTTTATCAAAGATATGCAATAAAGAAAGGAGCATATGAATTTATAGTTATTTATAAAACCATGCTCCTTCTACTTATTATAAGTTTTGTTCTGCCGAGTGAATTACTAGGCGACGATTCTCACATTTACGGCATTAAGCCCTTTTTTTCCATTTTCAACTTCGAAAACAACGCTGTCATTTTCGCGGATATCTTCACGAAGTGCTGATATGTGGACAAAAATATCTTCTCCGTCCTCTGCTTTAATAAATCCAAACCCTTTTGCTTCATTAAAAAATTTTACTGTTCCTTTTTTCATTTTTAATTGTTTTTGATTTTTGTTTTAAATTAATTTTCTTTATTTGTATAGGCGATGAAGGTCTTGAAAAAGGATGTACAGACACGATAGCAATTTCCTTTTTGATAAGCTTGTAAATATCCTTCATGTAAGAAACCTCTTCATTGGTGCAAAACGACAAGGCTTTGCCTGTTAAGCCAGCTCGTCCCGTTCTACCTATTCTGTGAACATACGTTTCGGCCTGCTCCGGAATCTCATAATTGATCACGTGCGAAAGCCTGTCTACATCTATACCGCGCGAAGCAATATCAGTAGCCACCAGCACACGTATTTTTCTATCTTTGAACCTGGCCAGCGATTTTTCTCTTGCTCCCTGTGATTTGTTACCATGTATGGCTTCTGAGCTGATCCCACTCTTGTTAAGGTCTTTTGCCACGTTATCTGCACCTCGCTTTGTTCTTGTAAAAACAAGTACATGCCCTATTTTATCATCGTTTAGGAGATATGTCAAAAGACGTTTTTTATCTTCTTTTGCAACATAATATAAACTTTGTTCAACCAGGACGTTCGTGGAAGACACCGGTGTTGTTGAAACCTTTACCGGATTTTTAAGCAGGGTTTGAGCAAGCGCCATAATGCTGGGTGCAATAGTAGCCGAAAAGAAAAGCGTTTGTCGTGTTGCCGGAAGGCGGGAAATGATGCGCTTTATATCGTTTATAAATCCCATATCCAGCATACGATCTGCTTCGTCGAGTACAAAATATTCCAGATGATCCAGATTTACCAGTTTTTGTTGCATCAGATCCATTAACCTTCCGGGTGTCGCTACCAGGATGTCAATGCCTCTTGCAATCTCTCTTTGTTGGTGATGTTGCGAAACGCCCCCGAAAATAGTAGCAGAGGAAATGGGCAAGTGTTTACTGTATTGCTTTATGCTTTCGCCGATTTGTGAAACCAGTTCACGTGTGGGAGCGATAATCAGCGCTCTGATACATTTTTTGTTGTTGGACGCAGCGAGCTGATGTAATATGGGAAGTGCAAAAGCCGCTGTTTTGCCAGTACCCGTTTGTGCACAACCAAACACATCATTGCCTTTTAATATATGTGGGATAGCCTGTTGCTGAATGGATGTCGGACTTTGATAGCCCATGTCGTTTAAAGCCATAAGCAATGGCTTTATCAGACCTAATTCGTTAAATGTCATAGTTATTTTGATTGTTTAATTGGAAAATGCCATAATTGGTACGACATCGTCATTTTTACTTAGTAAAAATTGTAAGGGAAAATTGAATGGCGAGCGCTTAAGACATTCAGATGGAGATACAATCCTTAAAGATTGGACAAATGTACGTATATTATCCGGATAATCAAGCTTAATTGAAAAAGAATGTGAATTTCGCGCTAAATAGGGGTATGGATACACTTGCTGAATACAGAAAATGGTTGGAAGTTCGTAGAATCATGTAAAATATAGTGTCAGTACCAGTGCCAATGTGAGGGGCGATTTCAGCTAACCTTCGCTTCTTGTTGCAACACCGTGTAAATCTCTTTCGCATACTCATCCAGTAATTTCTGATCTCTCAATATTTCCGTTTGTGAAATTCTGGAGCACCAATCCAGATATACCAGGTAAAGTTCTTCATTTTCATCCGGGATACCGATCATCTTAAAGATGGTATCGCTTAAGTGCAGTTGATAATCCTCAGCATAAACGCCAAGGTTCTAAAGGCCATTTATTAAACGTGTGTTAACCAGGTGGTCTTTGATGAGACGGATAATGATTTGTTCTTGCGTCATGTGATGTTTTGGTTTTACGGGCTAATGACTCCTCCATTATTGTCAAGTTACAAGTTCGCGAACACTTTTGGAACCGACGAATTATCTACAAAAGACCAGCTTCCTTTAATCCATCTTCCCATCATCTTAGCGGCTAAGTCCCAGGAAATCACATCAGCGTGTACAAGAAATTTATTCTCCTTAGAAACTTACGGTATTACAAAAGATTTGGATGATACTGTACAACTGCTGAAATAACCTAATGCCTCTGTTCCCAGGTTGGAAGGCGGATTTGCCGTATTGGTGCCGGAAGAATTCAGCTGATAAAAATAGTTATATACGGCTTTGTCAATACATTGAAGTACGACCGTTACAGAGTCGCCGCTCACCAATTCTTTTTGTAAGCCATCATTATACATTTGGAAATACATTTCCGTTCCATTTTGATATTCATCACTGGTCACATAAAATGTGTTTATAGGTACACGATTAACCATTTGAATAAAACGATAATAATTTTCAGCCGTTGAAGGGTCCTTAAATCCTGCAAATACCGTTAAACCATACCCTTCCGGAAAGCTTAAATGTCTACTGAAAACGGTATCAATTTTTACTGGCGGAGGCATGGTAGAACTAGCTGAATAAGTTTTCCCCTTGTCTGTAATGCTGAGCGTGTAAGTTCTCCCGGATACCCCTTGTATAGTGGAAGCCGTATAGGTACCTGCAACTGTTTCCGTAAGCGTTTCCTGGTTTCCCAAATCGTCATTCATTATGACCAATGCGTCGGATACAGGGGGGAAAACATTTGTCTCGTTATAGTTCACCGTTCTGGAAATTTTTATTCTGTACGGAGCTGCCTGGTCTGAAATGCTACCTTCTACAACTATCTTGGGCGATGCAGAATTTAAATCGATATCAATTACCTTTTCACAAGATGAAAAACCGGATAGAATAATTACAGCACTAAAAAATCCATAAATCGTTTTATTCATATTCTAAAATTTGAAATTTAAAGAACCAGAGGGAACCCAGCGAAACAAAGAAGTTTGAACAGCTTGTGTTTTTGTAGGGTCATTGGGATCCTGTCGGAACCTAATGGAATAAGCATTCTGATGGCCATACGCATTGTACAGAGAGAACGTATAACTTAATTCATGCTTCGCTGTTTTCTTCCTTAACCATGTAAATCCAAGATCCAAACGATGATACACCGGCATGCGATAGGCATTCCTTTCCGTATAATAGCTTTTTACCTGCCCGCCAATTTCGTACTTTCCACTGGGGAATGTAACGGCATTACCCGTATAATACACCCAGGTGGCTGAGAATGACCATTTTTTTGAAAGTTCATAAATACCTACAATCGAGATATCATGTGTTCTGTCCTGTTTTGCGGGGTAATAGTTCCCTCCGTTTATCCCTTCAATTTTCTTTTCAGATCGCGATAAGGTATATCCCACCCACCCGGTTAATTTACCATACTTTTTCTTCAGCAGAAATTCAATACCATATGCTCTACCCTTACCAAACAAAAGCAGTGATTCAACTTTTTGGCTAAAATCCAATTCAGCTCCATCCTTATAATCAATTTGATGCTGAAGCCTTTTATAATATACTTCCGTTGAAAATTCGTAATTATTTTCTTTAAAATTTCTGAAGTAACCAAGCGATACCTGATCCGCAATTTCAGGCTTTACATTATTGCTGCTTGGTATCCATAAATCGGTAGGACTACCTGCATTCGAATTGGACATCAGATGCAGGTTCTGTGCATTTCTTCCATAAGACGCTTTAACAGAACTCTTTTCATTTATAACAAAATTAACAGCTAAACGTGGTTCTGGATTAAAATACGTTTTAACAAACTTACCGGAAGGATAAATTGCCGTATCAATTATATTACCTGCCGAATCGTAAGAATAAAATTTGCCGGGCCCTAAAACAGTGAAGGAGGAAAAACGAATTCCATATTCGAAACTTAATAATCCGGTCAGCCTTACTTCATGAGAGAAATAAGCAGCATTTTCCCAGGCATACGTATTAACTGCTTTTTGATTGTTGGAAGGATCTGTTTCATTTGTAATTACTCCGGGAATTATTTTGTGGTAAATGGAATTAAGTCCGAATTTGAATTTGCTTTTTGAACTTGCAAAATATTGAAAATCTTGTTTTAAGCTGTAATCCTGCAGTGCAGAGGCAGCTTTAATTTTTGTATCTCCAAATTTAACATAAATATTATAGTTATAATTACTAAAGATCAAGGATGTGTTGGAAAATAGTTTTGTATTAAATAAGTGATTCCAGCGCAAAGTACCGGTTGCATTTCCCCAGTCTACTCCGGCTATATCACCAAAACCTAAAACATCTTTACCAAAATAGCCGGATAAAAAAATTCTATTCTTTTGATTTATTCTGTAATTTCCTTTGATGTTGACATCATAGAAATACAATTTTACTTCTTTAATTGCTGAATCCTTGGACAGTTTAAGAAACAAATCCGCGTACGTCCTTCTGGCAGATACAATAAAAGAGCCTTTCTCTTTAACAATCGGGCCTTCAATTTTTATTCTCGAAGCAATGGAGCCAATCCCGCCTTCCACGCCAAATTTTTTATCATTTCCATCCAGCATTTTGATATCCATCACCGAAGATAAACGACCTCCGTATTCTGCAGGTTGTGATCCTTTCAATAATGTTACATCTTTCAAGGCATCCGAATTAAAGACTGAAAAAAAACCAAAAAAATGTGATGCATTGTAAACGATGGCTTCATCCAATAAAATTAAATTCTGATCGGCTCCCCCGCCCCGTACATAAAATCCGATGCCGCCTTCTCCTGCTGACTTTACTCCAGGTCGCAATTGAATTGTTTTAAGTACATCCTTTTCTCCAAAAATGACGGGAATTTTTTCTATTTCCTTCATTTCAATTTTCTCAACGCCCATTTGCATTTTGGTTACATTCTCATCTTTCTTTTCTGCAGCAACCACTATTTCATTTAGCTGTGTTGTATTATCAGAAAGCCTCCAATCAAGCGTTGTATTCTGTTTTAACTCTACATGAACCGATTTCTGCTTGTAACCGATGTATTGCGTTGCAACCGTATAATTTCCTGCCGGAAGGGTGATGGAATAAAAACCGTATGCGTTTGTACTTGCCCCTGTGCCAGGTAATTCTTTAATAAATATGGTAGCACCGATAAGTTCTTCTCCTGATATAGAGTCTCGGGCATAACCACTGATGGTGTATCTATCTATTGTCTGTGAAAAGGAAACTTGCTTAAAGATTAGGATAAAAAGCGTAATGATAATTTTTTTCATTTTTATTTTCTGATTCCAGTCAGGCATAAATTGGCTGCTGTTATTGCATTGTGCTTATTTTATATCTGTGATGTCATAAACTACTGTATGTTCTTTTTATTGCGTACAATTATTAATAAATATATCCTTCTTTTACCGATCAAAAACAGGTATTAAAAAGATAATATTCAGTTCGTAATTATGCTAACACAAATTTAAGCCGGGGTAATTTTAATTTTACAGTTCCACATCTTTTAAAGTAGGTCCTGCATCTTTCTTTATTTTGATTTTTATCAGCTCGAGTACAAGTAAACTAATGCAGTAATTCAGCATTTATCTAAAATAAAAATCCCCGATAAAAAGTTTGTCGGGGATTTTTCAAAGCTTCGCCTTCTTCAGAAGGTTATTTATTTTAGAAATAGTCCTGTTCAATTTTATAATTAGCGACAACAATGTAGGGTACATCGTTAACCTTAAAAGCGTAATAATACACTTTGTCCTTCGTAAATGTAGTTACCTCGGTTTTGTATTTTTTACTTTGGAAGCTTGCTGTCTTGGTGAACATAGAATTCATTTGGCTATAGAGATCACCGTAATTTTTTGTGTAATCGTATTTACTTCCTTTCAGAAAAGAGATCTCCGTAATTTTTTTTGTATCATTAATTACAGATAATACATTAATTTCAGCAATGCCCAGGTCACGTTCCTTTTGATTGCTATACAATGTCCCCCCTTCCATCAACTTATTATTTGCTTTTTTTACTGATTCTTCAACAATATAAAACTTTTTTTTGCCGAACTCTTCTGTAAAAGCTGTTCGGTCATACGAATTGCATCCTTTAAGAAGGGGAAAGGTTACTATCTGGGCAACTGATTGTGCGGTTGTAAAGACAGCGATAAGTGCGAAAAGCAAAAATTTAATTTTCATGGTACATGGTTTTAATTCATTAATAAAGTGTTGACTGCTAAAGATAAGTACTTTAACGGAAAAAAGAACTTTAAATTACTGGTTTATAAATTTTCAATTAGAATTAGCGAAAAGCAAGGCGGACTGTCATTTCGAGGAATTGAGAGTCTTTTAAGCTTAGAAAAACCTCAAAGGTTTTAAAAACCTTTGAGGTTTATGCCCTGTCGCAACGGTAAAATTATTTGGAAGGTGCTCCCCTTTCCGATTTCCGAATCAACATTAATAAGCCCATGATGATTTTCGACAATGCGTTTAACGGTACTAAGGCCAATACCTGAGCCTGGGTAAACTGCAATCGGATGCAAGCGTTGAAAAAGCTCGAACACTTTTGTTTTGTATTCCGCTTCAAACCCGATCCCGTTATCCGAAAAATTAATAATCAAACTTTCTTTTCCCAGGACCTCTGAAAATTGCTGGCTGAATTCAATTGTGATAATTGGAGGTCTTTCAGAAAATTTTAAGGAATTGCTGATGAGGTTAGAAAATAGTTGACTAATTTGCGATGGTATGGCATTAATTTTTGCTGACCCAATTACTTTAATAGTTGCTTGCTTATCTGCAAGTATAAGCTCGTAATCATTTTCTATTCCTGTAATTAAAGCATTTAAATTTACCATTTCAAAATTTTGATTCCCTGCAGATAAACTGTTATAATTAAGAATTGATCTGATAAGGTTTGACATTCTATTGGCGGAAGAATTAATTTTTTCAATATATTTTTCTCTTTTTTCCTGATTGTCAAGATTATTTTCAAGCATATTTATAAAAGCCTGTATTTTTCTCAAGGGTTCTTGTAAGTCATGACTAGCAACATAATTAAAACTTTCCAACTCTTTGTTCATTTTTTCCAACTCTTTATTTTTAGCTTCCAATTGCAACTCCGATTTAAAAATATCTGTTACATCTCTAGCCATTATAATCACACCTTCTATTTTTTCCTGAACATAATACGGAACAAAATAGGTATCTATAATAATATGATCAATAGCTAATGAGTTACGTTTGCTTAAATGACCGGTTACTCCTTTCAACGCATTATGAATGTATTCTAGTTGTGCGCTATTTTTTGCCTTTGGATTAATCTCAAACAAATGTTTGCCAACAATGTCTTTCCTGTTTATACCGATAGAAGTTTCAAAACGTTTATTGACCATTAAATAATTGAAATCTTTATCGATTAACGAAATGAATTCCACAGACGAATCAATCAGCTGTTGCAGGGACGATTGAAGATTGTTAAGTTCAATATTTGTTTGAACCAGCTGCTTCGTTCTTTCCTTTACATTCTCCTCCAGATTTTCGGCAAATTCCTTTTGCGTTTGAATATCTGTAAATGAGCCGATCCAATGGGTGATATTATTCTGTGAATCTAAAACAGGTATTCCGTTTCCTGCATGCCACCTGTACCTATTGTATTTATCTTTTAACCGGACTTCGATATTGTACGGTTTTCCATTTTGCAAACTTTCGTTCCATTGAGCGGCAACAAAATCTCTATCATCCGGATGCAAAATGGCGTTCCATGTCTCCTGCCCTTTTGGTTGCATCCCGGTGTATTCATTCCATCGTACGGACACAAATTGTTGTATCCCCCTTGCATCAGTTACCCAAACCATTTGTGGCAATGTCTCAATTAATATTTTAAACTTACTTTCACTTTCTTCAATGCTTTTTCGAAGTAGTACGCTTTCCGTAATATCATAAGCATGAATCATCATATCCGTTACAATTCCCGAATTATTTTTTAACGGATGAAGCACAAAGTCATAATAATGCGTTTTGACCTCTCCATTTTCAATGAGACTGGCTGGAAATTCACGCCGGGCAAACGGTTCTCCGGATTCAAAAATTGCATCAAAAAGCTCGAATATACCTTGACCCGCAAGCTCCGGGAAAACCTCTTTTGCTGACTTGCCTATAAGTTGTTTTTCAGATCGACTGTACATTTTTTGATACAGGGGATTTGCAAAGGTGTAGACAAAATCTTTACCCTCAAGCAATGCAATTGCAGCAGGAGCTTGTTTTAAAAATCCTTTCAATCTTTTTTCTATCTCTGTTCTTTTTTTACTGATATCAATTTGGGAACTGATTCTGGATAATAGTTCATTAGCCGAAAATGGTTTAATAAGATAATCGTCTGCACCGGTTTTAAGTCCTTCCATACGCGATTCTTCGCCCGCACGGGCGGTTACTAAGATCACAGGAATTGAACGGGTTTGCATTGATTTTTTGATTTCATTCACCAGTTGAATTCCATCCATAACGGGCATCATGATATCACTTACTATTATATCAGGTTGACATACTTCTACTTTTTGTAAGGCCTGCAAGCCATCTGCTGCAGTATGGATATTAAATCTGCTTTTTAATAAGGATTTCAGATGCTTTCGCATATCTGAATTATCATCAACTATTAATACGGTGTGTTCATGTGAGCCAGAACTAGTTGAAGGCTTATCCAAATCATCACTATAATTTGCAAACGTTGAAGTTTCCGAAATATAGCTGCTGGAAATAACATTGTCTATTTCACGATTTTCTTCGATTGTTTGTAACAGTGGCAAATGCTCTTTACCAAAAGGAATTTTTACTCTGAATAAACTTCCTTTACCTTCAACACTTTCCACTTCAATGATCCCTCCATGTAAGTTAATCAACTCCTTGACCAGGGATAAGCCAATACCCGTCCCTTCGAATGATCTTCCTACAACGTTTTTCGCACGATAAAAACGGTTAAACATTTTGGGCAGTTCATCTTTCGGAATTCCAACACCAGTATCTTCAATTTCAACTACAGCGAAACCGGTATCTGAATAAATTTTTAATGATATGGATCCCTGAAGTGTGTACTTAAATGCATTTGACAACAGATTGAATACAATCTTTTCCCACATCTGGTTATCTACATAAACAGGATTGATTAATTCTTCTGCCGTAATAATGAACTTTAGCTTTGCAGTTTCTATAATCGGGCGAAAATTACTTGCAAGATCTTTAGTGAATGAGACTAAATCCGTTAATGTGTAATTGGCAGACTGACGTCCTCCTTCTATTCTGCTATAATCCAATAGAGAGTTTACGAGTCTCAACAGACGCATTGCATTCCGGTGAGTAGCTTCTAAATTTTGCTTTTCATTTTCATTTAATGAGCTGTTTTTTGAATTTAAAATTTCTTCCAGTGGCCCGAGCACTAAGGTGATCGGTGTTCTGAATTCATGGCTGATATTAGAGAAAAAAACAGTTTTTGCTTTATCAAGCTCCTCTAAAGCAGTTATACGTTTTTTGTCTTCCTGTAATGCATTTATTGTGTTCAGAAATTTTTCTGTTTGCGTTTGAATCGTCTTCAGAAATGAATTGTATTGTTCATTGTAGCGAAGTCTGGCATTCAATCCGCAGACAATAAGATGCGTCAACTCGCCATTACTATCTTTTATCAATATGGCAACTGCTTCTTTTGGATTTTCAAGCCATTGCCCTTTGGGTATCGTATTAAAATAGTCCTGTATATTTTCTATTAAAAATAATTCCTCCGAATCCATGATTTTTTTAAAAGGAAACGGTTTTTTTAAATCCAATTCGTTTTCATGATTTGAAATGGTGGATCCTAAAAAAGTTATTGCATCTTTTTGAACTGCATAGGAAATAGCAAAAGAAACGCTGGTATTGTTCTGCTTAAAAAAAGCGATCTGATTTTCAATAAGTTGATTTGAAGTTTTGGCATTGGTTAAGGTTCCAACAAGGCCAATTAAAAATTCGTTTCGCTGTTCTGATATGACCCTGAAACTGGTTTCTATAACCGCATTAAAAACGCCATTTACATTCCCTGTATCACCATAAACGGGTGTGAACGTAAAATCAAAATAGCATTCTTCCACGAAACCATGCCGTTCCATGGGTAGTAGGGCATCCTTTGATCCACCAGGCTGTCCTTTTAATGCCTTTTTAAAATCGGGTTCAATGTCTTTCCATATGTCTGGCCACACTTCTTTAGCGGTACGTCCTAAGGCCCAGGGATGTTTTCCTCCCGGAATGCTGCTCCAGGCGTCATTGTATAGTAAAATCAAATCTTTTCCCCAGTATAACGCTATGGGAAAATTGGAATTCAAACAAATGCTCACTGATGTTTTCAAGCTTTGCTCCCAATTTTCGGGTGCTCCTAAGTTGGTCTGAGTCCAGTCAAATTGCCGCATGAGTTCTCCCATTTTACCTCCACCCGCAAGAAATGTAGGGCTTTTATCTGTGCTTTTCTCCATCTGCCTCTATTTTTAATGTCCAAAGATACTACATAGGACTATACAAGCGCCGGAAGCACTTACAGTTATTCTATTAATTTAGGTGTTTGTATTTTCTGTACTCAATTTTATTATATCTTTAGGTACCTTCATGGAAAAACCAATAATTTTAGTAGTAGATGATGATCCTGATGATCAGGAAATGCTTGAACAAGCTATAGGGGAAATTAATCCTCATAGCGAGTGTATTTGCTTTATGAGTGGACTAAAAGCGATTTCCTACATTAAATCCAATAAAAAAATAGATCTTGTTTTTCTGGATTTAAACATGCCCGTTTTTGGAGGATTGGATTTTTTGAAGACTGTTAAAGCAGAGATCCCGGAATTTGTTGCTCCTGTATTTATCTACTCCACCTCCAGCGAGGAACGTGATAAAACAACTACTTTAAATGCTGGCGCCACGGGCTATATTGTCAAACCCAGCAGATATAAAACGCTACTGGAGCATGTAGAAAAAGTTTTCAAAAGTCATCTTCGCTAGCGGAGGATTTTTTATTTTTTGAACTCACCAGTTGTTAATTACAACATAAAATCTTTTGGAAAAGATTTTAATTCCATCGTTTTATCATTTGTTTCCGCAACAAAAGTTGATGTCATGGACATTCCATCCTCAAAAAAAGGGATACTATTTGTCTCACTGCCTGACATTTTAATCGTATGAAAAACATCTTAAAAAAAATAGTTCTATGAAAAAAATATACATCTTCTCCATTAGCATTCTCATCTCCGGCTTTGCGCAGGCACAACTGAGTATAGATCTGGAAAGTGGTGCAGCAACCTTTGGTTACAACGACGTAAGAATCCCAGGTAACAGTGGAACATTTTTCTCTCTTTCCGAGAATTTTGAAAATAAGCTTACCCCTTTTTTCAGGGCGCGCCTGCAATATACATTCGGCAAACGTCATAGCATCTCCGCATTATTTGCCCCTTTTATCTTGGAAAACAAAGGGGTTTCCAGTAAGCCCATTTATTTTCAAAATCAATTATTTACAGCAGGTAATGAAATACAGGCTACGTGGAAATTCAATTCCTATCGTTTGAGCTATCAATACCATTTGATCGCAAAAGAAAAATTTACACTTGCACTTGGAATAACAGGTAAAATCAGGGATGCGAAAATTGCTTTGAAAAATGCCAGTACGTCAGCAGAGAAATCGAATATTGGTTTTGTGCCCTTGATACGGTTTTATGCTGATGTTACCTTGGCTGAAAAATTTCATTTCATTGCTGATGGTGATGCACTGATCGCCAAACAGGGCCGTGCAGAGGATGTCTTATTTGCGTTCGGCTACAATCCCTTAACGCGGCTTCGTGTAAAATTGGGGTATCGCCTGCTGGAGGGTGGCGCTAATAACGATGAAGTGTATAACTTTTCTGCTGTTCACTATATCGCAGCCGGAGTCAATTTCACATTTTGATACGTTAACACTTTCACATTTTTGCTGTAGTATGGTTCATTCACCTTTCATTCTGTTTTTAAAATTTGCCTACCTTTAAGACATGGAAAACACATCCATCATACGACGTGTAAGACTTGTGGAGGTAACCATTGAAACAGAAAATGCACGCAGCTTTATTCTTGAACCACTTGATGGTTGGTTGGCTAACTATAAATCCGGACAATTCATTACGCTGATTTTTAACACACCATTCGGTGAAAAACGCAGATCATTCTCCATAACTTCCTCCGCAGCACTGAATGAACCTTTATGCATTACTGTAAAAAAAGTAGACAATGGAGAATTCTCCCGTCCACTTGTTTATTCAGCCAAACCGGGTGATATCTTTTATTCTTCGGGTATTAGTGGAATGTTTACACTCCCCGAAGATAACTGGCCTGACTATTTTTGTTTTTTAGCCGCCGGCAGCGGTGTTACACCTTGTTATGCATTGATCAAAACCATATTAGCGATCAGTACGAAGCAAGTAATCTTATTTTACAGCAATCGTACGATGGACGATGCTATTTTTTATAAGCAGCTGCTTCATATACAAAAACAATATCCTGAGCGTTTTCGCATTCACTTTTTCTTTAGTGATCATGGAGACCTTCAACATCGGCGGCTTAGCAAATGGCTACTCGATCAATTAATGGATACCTACATTCCGGACAAATCCAAAGCCTTGTATTACCTGTGTGGTCCTTATGAATATATGCAAACAGTGAATATCGTACTGCTGAACCATGTTAACCCGGAGCAAATTCGGAAAGAAAGTTTCAGTTCATTACCACGCACACAATTACCGCAGCCTCCGGATAAAAAATCCAACACCGTTACGATACACATTGGGCAAAAAACGTATAGTATACGGGTACAATATCCAAATTCGATTTTAAAAACAGCTAAAGCAAATAACATACAATTACCGTATAGCTGTGAGGCCGGTCGTTGCAGCAGCTGTGTAGCAACCTGTATCCGGGGCACTATTTGGATGGCGTATAATGAAGTGCTTACCGATGATGAAGTAAAAAAAGGGAGAGTGCTTACTTGTCAAGGTTTTCCGGTAAATGGCGATGCAGAAATAATAATTGATGAAGGATGACTACACTCCCCCGATATAGCAGTTATCAACTGATCTTCATTTTCAATAATAATCAGACCTCAGAATATTTCTTCTGAGGTCTGATTGTTAACGTTTATTCACAAAAATTAATTCTTGATAATCCGTTTATTTATATTTTCATTTTCTGACCGGATATTAATAAAATAGATGCCGGCGGGTAGATCACTCACATCCACCTGAACGGAAGATTTTGTTACAGGGAATGTTCTTAGCTCTTTTCCACTGATATCATAGATGGTGCTGGTCACATTTTTTTCTACATTGATATTCTCGATCGTCAGAACATCCTGTACCGGATTGGGATAAATATTTAGCTCTGCATTGCTGATCTCTTGTATGGATTGTGTTTCAAGTGTTTGTGCCTCTGGTTTTAAAGGAATAAGGATCAGAATAGTGACTGAATAATCCTCTACTTCACCATAGGAATATTTACCGCAGGCAATTGGTGTTGTATCATATCTCATGGCAACTCTCATTCTGGTTTTACCGAGCAATGCAGTGGCAGGTACGGTAAATGTAGCAGTAACAGCTGCCGCTCCCGAAGAAGTCGTTGTTACAACTTGTTCGCCCGCATCTGCAAAATCCCCATCTCTATTATAGTCAATCCAAACTGCCCATTTTTCTGCGTAAGCAGTGCTGGTAAAACCGGCACGCAAGGAAATTGTTCGGGACCCTCCTCTGATCAGAGCAGTGGAAAGAGCGGTAAAATCAGCATAACCGCCATTACTTCCAGAAGTATTGTTAATGCTGCCTAGTGTTACATTTGCAATGTGTTCAAGACTTGTTCCACCTGCTGCTGTACAATATGGAGGTATGAAACCGGATATGGTGTAAATACCAAGAGAAGCATATTCGGAGTATCCGGTGGAGGCTGGAAGACCTGCTCCTGTTCCATCAACCGATACATAATATCTTCCCGATGCCAGGACGATATTTACAGTGGCTGGAAGACCGGCAGGGTTGTAAGTCCCCAGCAATATTCCGGCAGAATTATACAGCCTCACTAAAATATCCAGGTCTGCATGCCGTGCAGCAGGATTAACGTTAAGCGATACTGTTCCTCCTCCTGTAATAAATGTAAACATATCAATATCGGTAGTACCTCCGATAAATCCGCCATTGGATGATGCCAGCACAGTGCCGGTAGCGCTTGCCACGATATTGGTTGCAGATGCAGTGGTATTGCTGTGATCATCGGCTCTGTATCCGCAACCGTGAACGGGTGCTGAAATTTTAGCCAGATCATCCTCTGTATTATTCGCTGCTGTATATTCTCCCCTGCTCCATTGCGTGATACTCCGGTAATATCCTACTCCCATGATAGGAGCCCAGTCTCCATGTCCAGCAAAATAACCTTCCGCAGGAGTAGTTCTTCCGTCATGCGCTAAACTAAAGGTATGTCCGATCTCGTGAGAAGCAGCTTCACCGCAATTTTTTCCACCACTCAATACAAATACCCAGCAAGGTGTGTCGTTAGCCCAGCTAAAAGAACCAACATACGCCACCCCACCTGCGCCAGGTGCTGCAACATCTGTAGGCGTAACCACTACTCTCATTCTCCTGTTTTGCGGATAGGAATTAAATACTGTTGGATTGGTGGTAATGTTTACGTTAAAAGGGCGGAAATCCTCGCTAACAACCTCCCACGTTTCTCTGATCTGTGCATCGGTCATTCCTGATGGACTTGCATTAATAGGTGATCCACCATTCCATGGTGTACCGGAAACATATTGTCCGTCGAAGTCAAGCAAAACACATCCATTTGCACCGGGTAGGCTTTCAAGGTTGTACAGATAGCGTACTTCATCCGTAGATTCTACTTTTTGCGCCGAGGTTACATTTCTGTAATAGTCAATACAAATGACTTCGTTGATATTAACTTCTTTAACAAAAGCATTTCCCTGGTTATCACTGTAATATTTATACGCGCGTTTTTCATTTTTAAGAATGATAGTACCCTCCAGAGAGCTGGCCCCAATGTTTAAGTGAAAACTGGAAGCAGGTATATTCTCGATTTCCCCCACGATGAATTGATTGTTTGCATCTTCGGATTTTTCGAAGGTTACTTTTCCTTTTAAACTGCTGGTGGAGGAAACCTGTAAATTAATAAAATTGTTTTTCTGCTTGGCTATTGCCGTTTGATTTTTTAAGAGATGCAACAGGTCTGAACATTTTCCTATTGAAACAGCCTGCGCGTTTTGAGCATGTAAAGAATAATGAAAAAGCAAAGCAACAGCGATGCTTAAGCAAAGTTTGGAGATGTTTTTCATGACGATTTGTTTTTAGTTTAAAAATTAGTTGACAGTTCGTTTTATTCTCGTTTAAATGAAGAATAGGTTGGGGAAACTAGTAAGCTTAAACTGATTTTAGCAACGCATCGGAAAACGCGGCATTGCTTTTTATTCTGGAAACTCTTTACACGGGGCTACTTCAGCAATAGGAGAATTAAATGAAAAGTAGCATTTGCAAAGCTCCTTTCTTCGTTAATAAGTTCTTGAGGGAAGATCTTAGCTAGAAAAATAAACAGGAAAAAAAAGATTCATTTGTTACTACAAATCTATTTTTTATGCCACGAGTTGGCAAGAGGGTTTTACCTGTTTATGATTAGGTATTACACTGTATTTTCAGTACCAGCAGTACTGAGCACTTTACAAAAAAAACGGGTGAAACAATCTTATCCAGATTGCTTCACCCGTTTCGTTATCCACACTTCTACTCTTTACAAAATTTACGGACGGTCATATCCGTATCCGTGCTCAGTTTTAAAATATATAATCCTGAACTGAATTCTTTAGTGGATACGACCACCTTCGTTTGCCCCTGAAACGTTCCGTTTGTTAGTTGATAAACAAGCTTTCCATCGACACTGTAAATTTCGAGATTTACAGTGCTTTTCTCAGCAAGATCAAATGAAACATTTAATTGGTCTGATGCCGGGTTTGGGAACATTTCCAAATTCATGTTTTTAGCAGTATTGTCTTCTACACCAACCTTCGTATCGAATACAACATTAATAACATCCAATAAGGATTTCGGACCGCTGGCGCAGTCTCCTGTTTGTTCCCAGATCATTATACCACCCATTTGGCTGGACTTAACATACTGAGCCTTGGCTTTAATCGTTGGAATGCCGTTATAATAAACGGCATTTGATCCGCTGCCCTGCTGATCTGTATTTTCTGCACCGGGATATTTGGTGACAATCGCACAATAATCCTGGCTGGAGCCATCTGCAGCATAAGAACCCCAGGCATACCCATAAAAAGGCACCCCTAACACCAGTTTATTGGCAGGCATTCCTTTATTTCTCCAGTGATTAAAATTTTCCTGCGCCCACGACATGGGAGAATGAGGCCCCGCTGCATTCTGTGGAGCAATCGCTAAATCATAAGCCATCATATTGATAAAGTCAAACTTGTTCATGGCAGTAGTGGTAATATATTGACTAAACCAGTTAGCCAATGCAGCGCTGATCTCTTTGCCGGCAGCATGAAGTCCATCCCCTAATGCAACTACAAAAGCCTGGTATTCAGCAGCGGTAACATTGCTTCCATCCACTATGTTTCCTTCCAGGTCCACATCTACTCCATCCAGGTTATTATCAGCTACATATTTTAAAATGCTGGCAACGAAAGCCGCTTTTTTAGTTCTCAGCAAATCGCTGTAAGTAGCTATGGGGCTCACCCATCCGCCGATAGATATCATTACTTTGGTGCCTTTGGCGTGCGCGGCATTCACGACGGTAGCCACACCAGCTTGTCCGTTATCTGCAACGATTAACGTCCCTGCTGCATCCGGATTGGCAAAAGCAATACAAATATGAGTAACCTTACGAAGATCAAAATTATTGATGCTGGCAGGAAATGACCCTTTCCAGGTTGGCAGGTACGTAACTATTTTATAGGTAGCCGACGGTGAATTGGTTTGGGCAAAAGAAGACGATAAAGAGAGCAAAGCGCATAATACCTGAAATAACAGGATAGCAAGTACATTTTTTTTCATGGTTACGGTGATTTGATTAGGATTTAATTAGCAAGAACTTTTATTCGTGTGACAGGTATAAGGCGACCAAATTAACACCTAAGCCTAGTTTTATCAATAGGTATACAACCTAAACCTATTTGGATTGATCAATTGGTCCGATATAATACGTGTGATTTGATAAATTTACCCTACGTCGAACGAAGGTTTTCATTGATAACCAGCCCTTGTCCAAATCTTTTTTTATCTTCACAAACTCGACAACGTATATTGCTTCAAAGATTGTTAATGACTAAAATAACCATCGACAACTATTATCAGATTTTGGGTGTTCCGGAGAAGGCTTCACTCGAAGACATTAAGAAAGCCTATCGGAATAAAGCAAAATTCCTCCATCCTGATAAAAATAAAGGGCCTGATGCACATGAAAATTTTATTCTTCTAAACGAAGCATACGAGTACCTGCAGAATTTAAAAACGGGGAAATTGTACGATACATCTAAAAATACCTACACTGCCCGGCGAAAAGCTAAACCAACAACAGAAGAGTGGAAAAATACGGAAAGGGAAAAAGCAAGGGAAAGAGCCCGGAAATATGCAAAAATGCAGTATCAGGAATTTATTAAAACCGACTTTTATAAGTCAATTGAGTCCTTAGATACTATCGCTTCTCATCTTGGTTTGTTCATGGCGCTTGTGGTTATTATTGTTTTTCCTGTTATAGCCATAATTTTCTACGGTGTCAACGGTTTTGGCGCAGCACTTCTCGTAAATTTCATTGCATTGCCTATGACCGTTCATGCAATCAGAGATGCTCCTCCCTTGAGTTTGGGCAAGTTCTCTGATTCCATTCTCCACATAGTGAAAACCAATGGTTTTTTAATGACAAGCTTAACAATAGTAAATATTTTTGTCATTCTAAAATTTGGACTTCAGACCTTATTTTCTCCCTGGCTGCTGATGTTGATACATGGCATTGCCATCATGATCGTTTATCTCTTTCGAAAATCAAAAAACGAAAAATTTAAATTATACTATCATGCTTTTTGTATTGCTCCTCTATTCATAAATTCTCTCCTTTTAATAAATTTCATTTTCAGTTTTGATCCCGCTACTGAAAATTATGAATTTACAAATGATAGACAGGCTTTAAGAAAAGGTTATCAGGAAAGCACATATATTTATTTAGAAAATGACGCCTATGAAGATTATCCGGGCATCAGGATATTTATTGACTACGAAGAAATGCGATATAAGAAACACATTACCTACATATTAAAAAAAGGACTACTCGGGTTGAGAGTAGTGACCGACTACAAATTTTATCCTTAACGAGGCATGGTACGTTACGTGCAGAACTAAAGACATAGAAAACAGATAAATAATCTTCTTAAATTATAAAATGATGACAAAGAATAAATTACTTAGAATGGACAATATCGGGATTGTAGTAGAATCGCTTGATAATGTCATTCCTTTTTTTACCGAGCTGGGTTTGAAGCTCGAAGGGCGAGGCAGGATAGAAGGTGAATGGGCTGGAAAGGTCACGGGGCTAGGTAACCAATGTGTTGAAGTTGCAATGATGGTTACTCCTGATGGTCACAGCCGGCTTGAACTCTCTCAATTTATCAGCCCTGCTGTTATCGCTGATCACCGAAAAGCCCCGGTAAATGCACTTGGGTATCTTCGGGCCATGTTTGCTGTGCAAGACCTGGACGAGATGCTGGACCGACTTCAAAAGCAAGGTGCTCAACTTGTAGGTGAGGTCGTTCAATACGAAAATATATACCGGCTCTGTTACGTGCGAGGCCCTGAAGGACTTTTGATAGGACTGGCAGAACAACTGAATTAGAGGAAGAGGAAATCTCCAGGAACAGACAACATCAAATCTAAGCATCAATTGTTATGAATAATCAATTGATTTAATGTTTGAAGATTCTTAAAAGCATCTCCCATCGTGTTGTTGAAATAGGTATATACTGTTCTTCCTTCCCTCAACCATTCGTTGATATAGGTTGCGTACTCTGTGAGAAAGGGCTCGGAATAGCTATCCCTGTAATTCCCTGTAGGACCATGAAAGCGGATATAGATAAAATCCGATGAGTGATCCATCAGGGGTGTAATGGATTTTGGAATATCCTGAAGAACCAGGCCCGCACTATAATGCTGCAGCAGGTCATACACCTCCTGCATGTACCAGGATTTGTTTCTGAATTCCACCGCGATCTTCCATTCATGATCCGTATTGTTCTGAGCAATACACCCTAATAATGCATCCAGTTGCATGATATGCGCGCTAACCAGGCTTGGAGGGAATTGTATCAATACACATCCCTTTTTATGATCTGCATTGGAAATAATATTAAAAAACGATTTTACATCGGCTTCTTTAAAATTCAAATCATTAACGTGTGTGATTTCCTGCCATAATTTAAATGTAAATCTGAATTCATCGGGAACAGAAGCCACCCAATTGCTAATCGTTTTCGCCAATGGAAGTTTGTAAAATGTGCTGTTCATTTCTATACTATTAAAAAATGATGCGTAATACGTTAATCTGCTTGATTGCTGATAGGGTTCGGGAAATAAATATTTAGGTACGGGCACTTGTAATCCGCTCAGACCAGAATAAAAATTTGTCACTAATTCGCTCATACCTGCTATTTTTTCTTTGTTTTTAGTAACCGAACCTCTTGGGCACATCTGCTATTGAATATTATTTATCCAGAATAAGCGTACTCCTTTTCATCCAGTTTTTTAAACACCGCAAACATGATCTCGGTACGGGTTCCGGATTTAGATCCTTTGAAATGATTGCTGTCAAACCAAAAAATGACAAGCAATTTTACTTTGTCACCATTTAGAGAATCAACAATCACTTTTACAGATTTTTCTTCCGTTTTCAAAATGGATGGAAAAGATCCCACGGTTTCTTCAATTACCTTTGATGCGCTTTCTGCGTTTTTTGTTTCTACATTTATTGTAAATTCCTGCCTCAGATCGTTATCATCATTCGCGTATTTGATCAACGGATTTTTAATAATATTGGAATTTGGAATAAGGACGATCTTTCCATTCTCCGCTTCTACAGTGGTTTGACGCATGGTCATATTTTTTACAATACCTTTCACTGAATCACTTTCGATCAAATTTCCAACTTTATAAGGCCTGCTGAACGCCAGTATCAGACCGGATAGAAAATTCTCCCCGATATCTTTTAATGCAAACCCTACAATGAATGTAGTAATACCTGCACCGGCAAGTATTTTATTCGAGATGGTACCAAGCCCCAAAATTCCGAGCGCGATTACAATTCCAAATATCAGCAGTACTGACCAAATGATTTTACTGATGAAATTGGATATTAACGGATCCTTGGTTCGGCGTAAGGCATATTTCGATACCACTTTAGAGATCAGATTGGCAATAATAAAAGTAAGAATAATGCAAACGATGCCGCCGATAAGCGCTGGAAGATAGTCGAGAAAGTTTCTAAAAGACATATTGAAGGTTTTGAAAAAGCGCTCCATAATTAAATTTTTTATTGAACAATATAAATAAAAAACGGTGCCATGTCAATTATAGTGAGGAACTGCTTATCCTATGTGCAATTTAAACGACACTTTTTATAAGATCCTGCTGCCTTGAGTATCTTCATTCATTCGGATGGTGATATTTGTATTACAACTTATCCTCCAGGATAAAAATGAATACCATCAATTAAGATATTCCTTCGGTGGTTCCAGTATTCCGGAAACCAATTTTTTCCATTGTGGCTTTGATAAGCCAATCATTGCAACAATAGCAACGAGTTTATTCCGGAGATGTGTCAGCCAATGATTGGAATTATTGGGTACTTCATTCTTACCGCGTTCAAGAGCGTACACCGTATGACTGTAGCGGATCACTAAAAAAGTACTTGTTGCTTCACTGGTGTAAAAGTGCGCACTGTTGCCGGTCTTATTTTTAGGATTCTCTATAGGACGAACACGAAAGCCATAAACTTCAGAATCACTTAAAATTGTTTTATTTTCTTCAAAAGCTTCAATCCGAACCCAGTCATAACCATCTCCTTCCTGATTGGGTGGAGCAGGTAATTTGATCCTTATCAGATTGCCAATCTTAGGTTTTGCGTCAGGCAAAGGGTTACCAGACAAATCCATTAGCGCAAATTCTGCGCAGCCCGGGCCGCATAGCTTTTGCCAATTATTAATATCCAATAAACGCTCACGTGCCGCTTGAAAATGAATTAATGCGTCATGTCTCCTGTTCAATGTTAATTTAGACGTTGCCCCGGTCTGGCTGCCGATGAATTGTTTCGGGATAATGCCTGCAATTTCTTCCATGCTTGAGGTTTATTAAATATGTTTTTATAAAGAGCAGCTGCAATGAAAGTAATTGATCGCTCTTTATGTTTTTATTAATTCGTTTTTGAAATTCATTATAAGAAGCATTCATGGTATCCTATTATTTAAATTGCTATGATTGAAAACTTTTTCATGAATTCCATTCCAAGATTTCAGCGTTCATTTCAAATTAGAAGCCAATCAACGCAGCTCGCATAATAGTGATTACGATACATCCCATGCAGTTAAACTAAACGAAGAACGCATGGCCGGGTCACCTATTTACAGCAACTAATAAAGACGTGGTTAAACACAACCCTAAAAGCGCGAACATGTGGCAGAAATTCCCTGTAGTATCCCTAGTTTTTCCGCTTCTAAAATTCAAGTACTTTGGAAAGCATTGTAAATATTAGTAAATACACGCGGTATATAACTTGCGATGCTCAGAAAAAATAGAAACTATGAAAACGACAGCAACTAAAAAGAAAACAAAAAAGAAAAGTTCCGAAAATGAACCGATTGAAAGATCACTTTTATTGGAGTTATTTGAAGATGAATTGAAAGACATTTATTGGGCCGAGAAGGCTTTAACCAAAGCGCTTCCAAAGATGGCTAAAAATGCCAGTTCAGCAGAATTAGTAGAAGCAATAGAAAATCACCTGGAGGAAACGGAAGAGCAAGTCCAGAAATTGGAAAAAGTATTTGAACTGCTTGGTAAAAAGGCAGTAGCCAAAAAATGCGAAGCGATGGCGGGTTTGGTGAAAGAAGGTGAGGAAATCATAAAAGATACAGAAAAAGGGCCTCAACGGGATGCCGGAATTATTTCAGCAGCTCAAAAAGTAGAGCATTATGAAATCGCTTCTTACGGTACGTTAAAGGCGTTTGCCCAAACACTGGGATTGGAGGATGCTGCACTTATCCTGGAAGAAATTCTGGAAGAAGAGAAAAATGCGGATCAAACGTTGACAGAAGTAGCGGAAACAACCATAAATGTAGAAGCACTTGAAGAAGAAGAAGCAGAATAAAAACAAAACAAGAACAACAATCCATTTATATGGATTGTTGTTACTTTTTATCACCTCGCTGTTTTCAATACGGCTGAAGTAGGTGCAATATCCTATTGTATTTTCTCATAAGAACCTGCATATAAAACCCTTTCATTTCAAAACTCATGAATAAATTAATCAGAGGCCTGATTGCAGGCTATGGCGCCAAAAAGCTCGGTGGAGGGTGCTTAAGTACGATTATCGTATTTATTTTGATTTGGGTATTGCTCGGTCATTGTAATTAAGGATCCATATCCCCATCAAAACTTTATAGTCATTGTCAGCTTCAAAAATAAAACACCGGTTGAACCGGTGTTTTTTAATTTTAAGAGATACCATTAGCATACTGTTCAACCTCTGATGCTTGACCATACGCTTCATCATTTACATCCTGTGCAATATCAGAAAGTAACTCATCCGCATTTTTTTCCTCTTCCAATGTTCTTTCCAATACGTCTGCAACATTATCCAAACCAAGTACATCGGCAAGTTCAACCAGCGAACCGTAAGCAGCGATTTCATAATGCTCCACCTTTTGAGACGCAATGATCAATGCTGCATCTTTGGAAGCACCGTGTTCGTGTTCTTTAATGATTTCCTGTGATTCCTTGATCAGACCTTCCATTGCTTTGCAAGGTTTACCTTCCTTTTGGATCTTCAGACGATCGAAGATCTTTTCAAGGCGTTGAACTTGTTTTTCCGTTTCTTTTAAATGATTTTCATACGCTTCTTGTAACTCATCGTTATCGACAGCTTTTGCCAGTTCGGGTAGCGCCTTGGTCAGCTGTTTTTCCGCATTGTAAGTGTCCTGCAAAAGTTCTTCGAATATTTTTTTCAAAGACTCCTTACCGGATTTTCCCTTGTTCGTACTTTCTTTAGCGCGATATACATTATCGCTGATCTTCTCTGTTGATTCAGTGTAACCTGTTGTTTTAGTTGCCATAATAAAATAATTTGAAAGATTTATAAGATTAATTGTGCCTCATAAAGGTCAATATGAATGCCAACACCCTTTACGAATCCATAAAAACCTACTCCCACTAATTCACAAACTTTTTAAAACCGCCTCTGGTCGCATGTTTCATAAAATTAACTTAAAAAATAGTTCATCTAACTCTCTGTAAACTCTTTTAATACTTTCATTTCAGCAGCATTCAATTTTCAAGTAGTGTAGAAATATTTCAGTTCATGGCAACATTCTCTACTGTTCTTGTTTATGAACTGATAATTGAAGCATAAAATCACTTTGGTTTCATCGTACTGAAATAGCTGATTTTACTGAATTTGGGGAGTTGATAAAAACGAGTCGGTAATAATATAATCAGTTAACTGGTTAAAGCCTTCTACAAATAAGGGTTTTGGAAGCATGGCATCAATTTGTATAATTAATTCACCTATCAATAAACATATAAATTAATTTAATCAATTCAATTATGGCAAATTATTCAAGACAAGGTAGCCGTTACGGCTCCCAAGAAAGAGAAAGAGAAAGAGAAAGAGATTCTCAAGGACGCTTTAGAAGCGATGACCGCTATGAGGATGAGGACCATCGCAGTCGCTACTCCTACGAAAATGAATACGATGAAGACGACGAAAATGACAAGAATTATGATTATCAAAATCGTTATGACAATGAAGATGATGACTACGATGATGATTATTATGATGACGAAGAGAATGACGATGATGATTACGAATACCGCAGAAGAGGATATGGACGCTCTCAGGGCGGACGTTCTTACAACTATGGGAATGAGTCGCACGGAAGACAAGGTTTTGCTTCTATGCCTCGCGAAGAAGTAAGACGTATTGCTGCAATGGGTGGAAGAGCCAGTCATGGCGGTCAGGGCGGAAGAAGCGAAGATTACCGAGGTAGTTCCCGCAGTTCTTCTTCCCGCAATGGTTCATCTTCAAGAAATGGATCATCATCCCGGAATAGTTCTTCTTCAAGAAACAGCTCATCTTCCCGCAATGATTCTTCTTCAAGAGGTGGTTCTTCATCACGTAGCAATTCCCGTAGCGAAGGTTCCCGTAATGGATCATCTTCAAGAAACGGATCTTCCCGTCGTGGAAGCAGCTCACATGGTAAACAAGGATTTGCTTCTATGTCACATGAAGAAGTAAGCCGTATTGCAGCCATGGGAGGAAGAGCGAGCCATGGCGGGCGTACTTCAAGCCGTCGTCGCAGAAGATAAGAAATTGTGCGCTTTAAAAAATGCTTTACAACGTTGTTGTAAAGCATTTTTATTTATGCCAGGTTCCACAACCATTGTGTGGAACGGCATTTACTTTGGTGACTATAATTAAACTAATCTCTACTACTATGATCCATTTTACTATACTTGACCAGGAAGCCTATAATAAATACATTCAGAGGCTTGAGTTTCTGAAAAACACATTCCCGCAAACAAAAGAATTGACGGAAGAAATCAGGGTGATCGAAGAAGAGCTGATAAAATTCAAGATCATACAAAATTGCATTCGAAATAATTGATTTTTTTGTAAAAACTTCAAAGGTTTTAAAAAACTTTGAGGTTGGGGTGCCTTTATTTTTGGTTAAGCCTTAGTCGACTGACCAATGCAATAAAAAAAGCAAATCGCCTGAATGGGCGATTTGCTTTTTTCTATTTAAAGGTTTAGTTATCACGGTGTGACCATCCCTGACGTGCAGCTTCTGCATGTCCCTGAGAATCGCCATACCATCTTTCCAGCACATTGGGATCCTAAGCTTAGAATTCCACGTGGACAAGTTGT